>Ga0187871_10000219_pt1 | contig 53704 bp, 48 predicted proteins | sample June2016WEW_16_1_FD_132988 | JGI IMG/M metagenome (GOLD analysis project Ga0187871, IMG submission 132988) | Peatland microbial communities from SPRUCE experiment site at the Marcell Experimental Forest, Minnesota, USA - June2016WEW_16_10 | ecosystem: Environmental > Terrestrial > Soil >...
CAGCTTATGGAGCAACCAGCTACCGCGATTTTCTGATGTTCACCCATACACTGGAGCGTTTGGAGGGCGGCGCCGTGCTAAGCTTCGGATCGGCCATCATGGCGCCCGAAGTATATTTGAAAGCGCTGGCGATGGTACGAAACGTGGCGCATCAGCAAGGCGCCACCATACAGAACTTCATGACTGCCGTGTTCGATATCTGTCCCATCCAAGGTGACTATCGCAAGGAGCTTGCGAAAAGCGATCCTGGCTACTATTTCCGTCCCCACAAGACCATGCTGGTCCGCACCGTGGCGGATGGCGGCGAGAGTTTCTATTTTCAAGGCGAACATCGCGCCACCGTGCCGGCGCTTCGCCGTGTTCTCGTAGAAACAAAATGACCCAAGCGGAAATTCTCGCGGCCTTCCCCCGATACTCAGCGCTGATTGTCGGCGACATCTGTTTGGATCGCCGGTGCACCTACGATCCTGCCGCGGCCGAGCTCTCGCGCGAGACCAAGATTGCCCGGTTGGGAGTGGTGGCGAGCGAAGTATCGCCCGGCGGTGGCGGAACGGTTGGAAACAACCTGGCGTCCCTTGGAATTACACGCCTGGCGGTTTTGGGCGCGATCGGCGAAGACGGATTTGGCTGGGAACTGACGCGCTCGCTGAACTCGCGTGGCATCTCGACCGATTTGTTGGTTCGCGCCAGCGAGGTCCCCACCTTCACCTATACCAAGTTGATCAACGCGGCCACCGGCGAAGAAGACCAGCCGCGCGTGGATTTCATCAACACCCGGCCGTTGCCGGCCTCGGTTGAAAAGCAGGTCCTGATCCACCTGGATAACTTCGCTGAAACGTTCGACGTTCTCTTCGTTTCTGACCAGGCGGAGACCAAACAGGGTGGTGTGGTGACGCCCGCGGTTCGCGACCGACTGCTGAAAATCGCCGAAAGCAATCCCGAGAAAGTGGTTTGGGTGGACTCCCGCGTCCGTGTGGAGCGCTTCCAGAAGATGATTCTCAAACCCAATGAGCAGGAGGCCGACGCGGCCTCGATCGCTCTTTTCGGAGACGTGGATTACCAGCGGCTTCGCGCGCACGCCGGCTCGCGCTTGATGTTCGTCACCAAGGGAGTACAGGGTGTGTTAGTGGTGGAAGACAGCTCGGAGACTCTGGTACCCGCGCGTGCGGTGCAACATCCCGTGGATATCTGCGGCGCGGGCGACAGCTTCTCGGCCGGCGCCGCCATGGCGCTGGCGATCACCGGATCCGCGACCGAAGCAGCGCGGTTTGGAAACCTGGTGGCTTCCATCACCATCATGAAGCATGGCACCGGCACGGCCAGCCCTGCCGAAGTGTTGGCCGCCGCTCACGAATGAGCACGCTCGCAATCGATATCGGCGGCACCAAGTTCAGCATGGCCGTCTTCGAAGGCGGGCGTATGTTGGAACGCGCCACGCGCGCCACCGATCGCGAGGGCGGCCGCGAATGGATGCTGGAACAGATTGCGTCCATCGCCGGGGATTGGACAGCGAGCTACCGGTTCGAGCGCTGCGGCATCGGATTCGGAGGGCCGGTGAATTTCCTCCAGCAACGCATCGCGCTCTCCACGCACGTCGGCGGATGGAGCGATTTCGATCTTCCGCGCCACTTGGAAAGAATTTTGGGCCTGCTGCCTGTCATGGACAACGATGCCAACGTGGGCGCTCTCGGTGAAGCGCTCTATGGAGCCGGCCGCGAGCATCGCCCGTTGTTCTACATGACGCTTTCGACCGGCATTGGCGGCGGCATCATTCCGAGCGGCGAGACCATTTACCGGGGCGCAGACTCCTACGCAGGCGAGCTGGGACACATTGTGATCCGCCCCGGCGGTCCGGAATGCCTGTGCGGATGGTATGGCTGCTTCGAGCGGATGTGCGGCGGGCTCTGGCTGGAGCGCGATTACGGCAAGCCGGCTGAGCAACTGCTGCGCGATCCCGAGTTTGTTCAGCGCTACGCAGTGGATCTGGCGATGGGTCTCAAAGCGGCGATCATGTTGCTCAATCCCGCGCGGATTGTGATCGGAGGCGGCATCAGCAAAGCCGGAGATGCGCTATTTGTCCCTCTGCGCGCTGAGCTTCGGCGCCAGATCACCACGTGGTCACGCGCGCGAATCGATGTTGTACCGGCCGCGCTGGGCGACGACAGTGTCCTGTATGGCGCCATGGCTTTGGCGGAAAATGCGAAAACCGGGGAATGAGTATCCTGTCACCGGATTTTATCCGGTGCTGGATTGCGAGCTGCTCGCGCGGCGCGGGTTCTCCGTGGTGCAGGCCGCCGAAGCAATTTTGGAAGCAGGGGCGCGCATTCTTCAGTTTCGCCACAAGGGGTTCTTCTCGCGCGAGGTCTTCGAAGACGCCCAACGCGTGGCTGGGCTCTGCCGCGCCGCTCAAGCGCTCTTCGTGGTCAACGATCGCGCCGATATTGCTATGTTGCTCGGAGCCGCAGTGCATCTCGGCCAGGATGATCTCGCGCCGGCCGATGCCCGTCGCATCATGCCGTCGGACGCCATCATCGGCTTCTCCACGCACGATGAACATCAGCTCCGCGCGGGTGATCGCGAACCCGTCGATTATCTTGCCGTCGGTCCCATCTTTCCAACCGTGTCAAAGCAGAATCCAGACCCAGTGATCGGCATCGAACGCCTGCGCAGCCTCCGCGCGCTCACGCACAAGCCGCTGGTCGCTATCGGCGGCATCACTCGTGAAACTGCTCCGGCGGTTCTTGATGCGGGCGCGGATTCAATCGCCGTAATTGGCGATCTGTATCCAGAGCAGTGTACGAAAGCGGCGCTGCGATCGCGGGCCGAAGAATGGCTGGCTATTTGTTCGCGTACGTCACAGCGACGGTAGTGTTGCTTGTGTCCACGCCAACAATCACGGTAATCGTGCGCTTCTTCGCGTCATCCTCAGCCACCAGCATGCTGCCCGACCCTTGAGAGTTACTCGTGATATGCAGGCCTGAGGAGTGGAACTGGTCCTCATAGAATCTAGTCACCTTGTCCACAGGATCCCGGGTTTTGAAGGTGAAGGTTCCAGTCTCACCGTCTTGGCCCCGCGCGGAAAATGCGGATTGCGGATCGGAACCGGGATAATCGGGAACCCACGCAGGCACTTTCGCGCCGCCTCCGATGGTGATCGCCGCGCGGCCATTGTCGCTCTTCATGCTGATTTTGCCGTTCTTGACGTCGTCGAAGCTGATGTTATAGGTCTCCCCAGTCTTCTTGTCGCGCAGGGTGATTTGCTGGCTGCCCTTGTTCACGGAGAGCACTTCCACGTTGGGATTCGCGGCAGTGATCACCTTGGTCATCACCAGCGCTGGATTCCGGGCGACATAGGCAATTCCCCCAACCACAACCAGGGCGATCAGTAGGAAAAAGCCGCCTATGCCCACCAGAACCCACAACAATACGTTGCTCTTCTTGGGTGGCGGAGGCGGCTGAAAAGTAGTGGCCATGATTCTCCTTCCTTGCCAGCATACAGGAAGGAGAAATCAGAATGTGTACCGGACCGATACGACTAAGTGGCGCTGACTTTTTTTGCGGTGAATTCGCGCCCGGGACGGTCGGAACCTTCGATCTCGACTTTGAATTTGATGCCGTCGCCGGTCACGGTTCCGGTGTACTTTTGGGTCATCTTGTTTCCGTTGAACTCACGGACCACCGTGAACGAAATGGTGTCGCCATCGATCTTGCCATTGGAAATCTCGGTCTCGCCGCCGCGTCCGGAGACTGTACCGGTAAGTGCGCCGCCGTCAGCCTTGAGGTTCAGGGTCCCGGTCATGGCGCCGTTGCGACCCTGCATTTCATAGGTCCATTTGCCAGTGACGTCGGCCGCAAAGGCCGCTAATGCCAGGGCACAGGAAAGCAATATTAAACGAAACTTCATTCTTTTCTCCTTGTTAGGACCACTCGATCCTATTCTAGAGATGGTACGCCGCGGAGCGAGGTTACAGGCCACGCATGTAAAGAACCGTAAGCCGACCAGCTAACGGCCGTGTTCGTGCTGATGCGCGGCGGCAACAATCGAACAGGGATTGTCGGAAAGGGCGCACTTGGTGTGCTCAAACTGAATGGTGCAGTGGTGGATGTGGAATGTGCGGAGCAAATCATTTACCCGTTGCAGGATAGCGTTACTCTCCGACGGCGGCATATCTTCGATCAGTACATGACAGCTCAATGCATGAGCGTTCGAACCCAGGCTCCAGATGTGCACATCGTGGACGTCGATGACGCCCTCGATTTGCCGCATCGACACGCACACTTCCATCAGATCCAGGCCGCGAGGCAGTCCTTCCAGCAGCACGTTCAAGGACTCCTGAATGATATCCCAAGCCGTCCAAATGATCAGCACTCCGATCAATACCGATAACACCGGGTCGATGATTTGGAGTCCTGTGAAATGAATAGCCACCGCGCCTAGCATGATTGCAATGGAGCTCACCGCGTCGCCCAGCATGTGCATGAATGCGGCGCGAATGTTCAGATCGTGATCTTTGTCGCGGTGGAGGCCCCACATGATGCCGCCGTTCAATGCCAGGCCGGCCGCGGCAACACCGAGCATGGTCCACTCGGCAACGGTTTGCGGATGCAGAAAGCGCTGCCAAGCCTCATAGAAGATAAACAGCGCAATTCCGATCAGCGTCAGTGCATTTGCGAACGCGGTGAGAACGCCGGCGCGATGATAGCCGTACGTCTTCACGCTGTCCGCGGGCTTGGATTGCAGACGGAAGCCAAGCGCAGCCAGGGCGATGGCCAGCGCATCCGTAAAATTGTGGCCGGCATCGGAAACCAGCGCCAAGCTGCCGGCACGAATGCCAGCGAACAGCTCAATCACGCAAAACAGCAGGGTCGCGTAGAAGGACCACTTCAGAATTTGTCCGGTACCGTGATGATGGTGATGGTGCAAACGCTCTCCGGTTAACTCCATTTTAACTCAGCGCTCAGAAAGAAATCGCAGGATCTCGCGCATCACCCGTTCTCCTTGATCGGTCTCGAAAAGAAACTGCGCGTGCGCGGAGCCATCCACGATAATCAATTCCTTTGGATCAAGAGCCTTCGCGTACTGCGTGCGAATCTTGGGTAATCTCAGTCCGTCATCGTTGGCATCATCGCGCGCCAGGATGAAGAGCTTCGGACCCTTCATCTTGGTCAACGGCGTGTACGCGCCAGAAGCCAGCAACACCAGCCGATCGATTGCCGCCGGCTCGTACTCGGCCGCTTCCGCAGCATAGTCGCCTCCCATGCTGGCGCCTACGACACTGACGCTCTTCGCGCCTGTTTTTCGCAAATAGTGGACCGCTCCCAGCACATCCAAGCGGCCCTCATTGTTGCCCGACGTTCCACCTCGCGACTGGCCCTCGCCGCGGAAATCGATAGCTAATACGCGAAACCCCGCGGCTACAATAGCTTTAGCTTGATCCGCCCAACCCTGCCTGTTGAAGCGCCCGCCATGAGCCAATACCACAGCGGCGTCGCCTTTTCCATACGCATCAGCATAGATCAACCCACCGTCTTGAGTTGGAAAAGAAATGCTGTGCTGTGCCTCCGCCAGCGCAGCAAGCGCACAAAACGTACTAACGATTCTTAACGCGGTGAGTAACACACTCTTAACATTTAAATATTACCAGCGAGTGAAACACTAATCCACTCTCACGAGTCTGATTGGCATGGAGTTCCACCGAACCTGCCCCAAGTGTCACTGGAGCTGTGTGCGCCGAGCGACCCGGCGAACATCCTTGGATTGGCTCCTGACGTTCGCTTTCCTATATCCCTTCCGCTGCCGCTCTTGCCGTTATCGGTTCTATCGGTTTAGGGTGCCAGTCAAGGCGTAATCTCACGCACCGCGCTATCCTGTCTGATGAATGCGGCAGGTTATCGGCGAGGCCGACGTCCCACGCGACGTGATTTCCGACGGCGGGGGCATCGGTTCCGGCGCGAGGGTGACCCTGTGCTATGATAAAGCTGCAGCCAGAAATAGCCGGGAACATAATGATTCCAATGTACTTACACTTGGTGGTCGACTGTTGACTGCCAGCCTTGCCGAAGCATTCCGTTCGCGAGCGGATGCCATCCCGCCCGACTACAGAAGATCACCGAAATCGAAAAGGCCGTGAAGGAATTGGACGCCGCGGAGCTAGATCAATTAGTCGCGCAAATTGGCGAGGAAATGCTCGCACGGAGCAGCAGTAAGGGCGCTGACCCTGCCGTGCGCGACGCCCTCAAACCGGGGTTGGTGCCGATCGCGAGTCTCATTGACCACACTCTGCTCAGAGCCGACGCCACGCGCGATGACATCGTCAAGATCTGCCGTGAGGCACGCCAATACAATTTCGCCAGCGTGTGTGTAAATCCATATTGGGTGCCGCTAGCCGCGGCCGAGCTGGCTGGATCGCCCGTGAAAGTCTGCACCGTTGTGGGTTTCCCGCTGGGCGCCACATCTACAGAGGCCAAAGTCGCCGAAACAGAAGCCGCGCTGCGTGTGGGCGCGCAGGAAATCGACATGGTGCAAAATGTCGGGGCTCTGCGTAGCGGCGATCATGACGCTGTGAAGGCCGACATCGCCGCGGTGGTGGAAGCGGCACATCGCGCCGGCGCTATTGTTAAAGTGATTCTCGAAACGGCACTGCTCGACGACAGTCAAAAAATAGTGGCGAGCGTGTTGGCCAAAATGGCTAAAGCGGATTTTGTGAAAACCTCCACCGGTTTTGGTCCCTCGGGCGCAACCGCGCATGATGTCGAGCTGATGCGCCTCGCGGTTGGCCCGGATATGGGAGTGAAAGCCTCGGGCGGCATTCGCACGCTCGACGATCTCAAAAAAATGGCCGCCGCCGGAGCCACGCGCATCGGAGCCAGCGCCAGCGTAAAAATCGTGGAAGCCACCGCCGGCTATCCAGAGTCTGGCACGGCGGGTTATTAACATGCGAGCGATCCGCAACTAATGGCCGCCCCCGCCCGCAAATCCGCTGTCCGCTTCCAGGAGCGCGCCGAGCTGCTGGATTTCCTTTTGGAGGTTTCCACTGCCACTGCGGAGACCCTCGACCTGGACCGCATTATGGGGAACGTCGCCACCATCGTCAAAGAGGTGATCCCTTACGATTTGTTTGCGATCCTTCTCTACAGCGAGCGGAACCGCAATCTGAGCATCCGCCACGCAATCGGACACCGTGAAGAGGTGGTGAAAAACCTGGTGCTCACGCTTGGCGAAGGCCTCACCGGTGCGGCGGCAGCCGCGCGGCAACCGGTCCTGGTGGGCGATGTCCGCAAGGACCCGCGCTATCTGCCGGCTCTGGATGCCGTGCAAGCTGAGTTGGCTGTTCCTATGCTCGCGCGCGGAAAATTGGTGGGCGTCATCGATCTGCAATCCACGCACCTGGATGCTTATCGCGAGCAGGACCGCGCGCTGCTGCAGTTGATTGCTTCGCGCGTCGCCGTCTCTATCGATAACGCGCGGCTGTATCGCCGAGTAGATCGCCAGAATCGCACGCTCAAGACGCTGGCCAACTTATCGCAAGAGTTCAGCTCCATCCTGGATTTGGATGAGCTGCTCGGCAAGATCGCGGTCACCATTCACGCGCTGGTGGCCTTCGATGCTTTCAGCATTTTGCTGCTGAATCCCGATCGCAAGGTTCTCACGCATCGTTTCAGCGAACGCTACGACCAGCGAGTGGCCATCGATAATATTCCACTTGGCAAAGGCATCACCGGCGCCGCGGCGGTATCGCGGGAGATCGTTCGGGCGGCCGATACTGCTGCCGATCCGCGCTACATCGCTTCGCATCCGGATATGCGGTCAGAAATCGCGGTACCGCTCATCGTCCAGGATCGCGTGGTGGGCGTAATGGATCTGGAAGCGGAGCGCGTAGGCTATTTCACCGAGGATCACTCGCGGCTGCTGGCGCTCCTCGCGCCCCAAATCGCCAGTTCGGTCGAAAACGCGCGCTTGTACCAGGAACTGGCCAAGCGCGAACAGAGTTTGGATTATGATTTGAAAGCCGCACGCAATCTTCAATCCGTGTTGCTGCTGCGCGAAGCCCCGAAAATAAAGGGATTGGACATTGCCATCCGGTTGAAGCCGGCGCGCGAGATCACCGGCGACGTTTACGATGTCTTCGAGCATGGCTCGGATTACGCCCTGTTTACTTTCGGTGATGTCAGCGGCAAGGGCGCGGCAGCGGCGCTCTATGGAGCCATGGTCAGCGGGCTGCTGCGCACGCTTTCCTATCGCCTTCGAAGTCCGGCGGCGCTTCTGAAGCTCCTCAACAACGTTCTGCGCGAGCGCAAAGTGGAAGCGCAGTACGTCACGCTCACTGTATTGGTCTGGGAGCGGAAGAATCGCCGCTTCGTGATGGCGAATGCCGGCGGCGCCCCACCCATGATTTGCCGCAAAGGCGAAATCATCAAGCCCAAAGTCGGCGGCGTTCCGGCCGGGTTGATGGACGATCGCGAATACGAAGAAGTGACGTTTGATACGGAGCCGGGAGACGTAATCGTGCTCTACTCAGACGGCATCACCGATCAACCCAATGCAAAGGAGGAGGATTTCGGGCGCCATAACGTAGCTCACTCCCTGCTCGCCCGGTGCGGCAAAGATCCGGAAATTGTGGCCGACGGAATACTGGATGACCTTGCGAAGTTTACCGGCGACACGCCGATGCATGACGATCAAACGCTGATCGTCTTGAGGGTGCGATGATGTCCCCGTGGGGCAAGCCTCCGGCTTGCTATCCGTTCTAATGCAGTATCGCGACCAAACACTATACCTCGAAAACGTGCCGCTGGCTGACATTGCCAAGCGACACGGCACACCGTGTTACGTGTATGCCGCGGGCGCAATTGTTGATAAATTTAACGCCTACGAAAAAGCCTTCGGCGCCGTCCCTCACCAAATCTGTTACGCGCTAAAAGCCAACGGCAACCTGGCCATTCTCAAACTGCTAGCCGAGGCCGGCGCCGGCTTCGATATCGTATCCGGTGGCGAGCTCTTCCGCGTGCTCAAGGCCGGCGGCGTTCCCGAAAAGGTGATCTTCTCCGGCGTAGGAAAAACAGCCGCCGAGCTGGATTACGCGCTCGAACAAAAAATACGAAGCTTCAACTGCGAGTCTGAGCCCGAGCTCGCCTTAATCGATTCGCTCGCCGCGCGGCGCGGAGTGAAAGCGCGTATCGCCCTGCGCGTGAATCCGGATGTCGATGCGTCCACGCATCCTTACATTTCCACCGGACTGCGGAAACATAAATTCGGCATCGACATTTCGGAAGCGGAGGCAGTTTACGGACGCGCCAAGACTTTCGAAAACCTAATCCTCGAGGGAGTAAGTTGCCACATCGGATCACAGATTCTGAATATCCATCCGATGCTCGAAGTCTTCGATAAGATGGTGGCACTCACCGAGCGGCTGCGTGCACAGGGCGTTCCCATTCGAAGCTTGGATTTAGGCGGCGGATTGGGCGTGCCTTACCATAAAGATGAAACCGCCCCGCCCATCGCCGACTACATACACGCGATGTGCCAGCGGGCGGCCGGTCACAACCTTGAAATTGTGATCGAGCCGGGACGGTCTATAGTGGCCGAAGCCGGGTTGCTTCTGACGCGCGTGCTTTACCGCAAAACCAACGGCGAAAAGGAATTCGTGATTGTGGACGCCGCGATGAACGACCTGATCCGGCCGGCGCTCTACAATTCGCATCATCAGATCGTGCCCTTGCGCGAAACGGGGGCCGAAGCCATCGTCGCGGATGTGGTGGGTCCAGTGTGCGAAACCGGCGATTTTCTGGCGCGCCACCGGGAAATGCCCAACGTGTTCCCGGGCGATCTACTAGCAATCTGCACAGTGGGCGCCTATGGTTTTGTAGCCGCGTCCAACTACAACGCCCGCCCGCGACCGCCCGAGATCCTGGTGGAAGGCGACCGATATCGAGTCATCCGCAAACGCGAAACGTTCGATGACCTGATCCGGGGGGAGTGATTTTGGCCGCGAATGAACGCGAATGAACGCAAATAAAACATTCGCGTGCATTTGCGTTCATTCGCGGCCAAGTGGCTTGGTCCTCGGCTACCACGCACGCTACAATGCTCGTATATGCGTTTTGTCTCGCTCGCCGCACTATGCTTGGCCCTCTTGTCCGGTCAGGAAAAACCGAAACCCGGCCTCGATAAAGTCGCTCTGGAGGCCTACGTCCGGCACCTGCTGGCAGTGATTCCTGAAGTCCAAGTCAAAATCGACGACCCCAAGCCTTCGCCGGTATCTAATCTGGAACAAGTGGATGTTCACTTTATCTACGGCCAGAGGAGTCAGGATGAGACGTTTTATGTCTCCAAGGACGGGCACAAGATCTTTCGCGGTTATATATACGACCTTTCGCAGAATCCCTTCAAGGATGACCTCGACAAGCTGAAAACCAGCCTGTCGCCCAGCTTCGGCGACGCAGGCGCGCCCGTGGTGGTGGTTGTGTTCAGCGATTTCGAATGCCCCAACTGTAAGGAGGAAGCCAAGACGCTGCGGCAGAATCTTCCCACGGCTTTTCCCAAAGACGTCCGCGTCTATTTCAAGGATTTTCCCCTCGAGCAGATTCATCCCTGGGCTAAGCCAGCTGCGATTGCGGGGCAGTGCGTTTTCCGGGAGAATCCGGCAGCCTTCTGGCAGTATCACGATTGGATTTACGAACATCAAAGCGAGATCACTGCCGACAACCTGAAGGCGAAAGTACTGGAGTTCGCGCAAACCGTGAAAGATCTGGACGGGATGCAGTTGGGGCGTTGTATAGACAGCAAGGCGACTGAAGCGGATGTCGACGCTTCCATCGCCCAAGGAAGAGCGCTCAAGATCGACGCCACGCCGACTATGTTTGTGAACGGCAGGCGCTTGATCGGCAATTATCCCTGGCCGAACCTCCAACAAATCATTAACGGCGAGTTGAACTACCAAAAAACAGCCAAAAACGCGGGCGAGAAATGTTGCGAGTTGAAAATTCCCAACCCGCTCGACAAATAAATGCGAGCACCTCTTCTCCTTGCGCTAGCCGGCGGTTTGTTCGCCGCTGAGCTGAGCCCCACTGAATACCTTGGGTACGTCAAATACCTGGCATCACCGGAAATGCGCGGCCGCGCCACCGGATCGCCGGAACTCGAAAAAGCCGCTGCGTTCATTCGCGACCAGTTTCACTCCCTGAATCTGAAGCCGCTCTCTGGCGACAGCTACTATCAGGATTTCGAGGTCACCACCAGCGCGCGGCTGGGACCGCGCAATCAATTAAAGTATTCGAACGGACGTGAGAAGCAGACCTTCAAGAGCCAGCAGGATTTTGTGCCGCTGAATCTCTCCTCCACCGGCGACGTGACAGGCGATGTGGTCTTCGCCGGATACGGCATCACTGCCCCTGAGTACAACTACGACGATTATGCCGGTCTGGATGCCAAGGACAAAATCGTTCTCGTGCTTCGTCATGAGCCGCAGGAGTTCGATGACAAGAGCATATTCGAAGGCAAAAGCTACACCGCGCATTCCCAAACCGTCAACAAGGCGGTGAATGCCAAGATGCATGGCGCCAAGGCCGTGCTCCTGATTAACGATATCGCCGCGCATCCAAACGATGCCGACCAACTGGAGAAGTTCGGAACCACGTCAGGACCTGCCAACGCGGGTATCGAATTCGCACAGGTGAAAGCGGAGCTCGCCGCAAAATGGCTGGCGCTGTCAGGGAAAAACCTGGAATCGATCGAGGCTTCCATCGATAAGGATCTTCATCCGCAGTCTTTCGCCTTGCCCGCCACACTCCACATCGAAATGGATATCGACATCCGCCGCGAAGTGAAGACGGTCCACAACGTAGGCGCCTACCTGCCCGGCGAGACTGCTGAATACGTGATCGTCGGAGCGCACTACGATCATCTGGGGCTCGGAGAACAGTATTCCATGGCGCCGTCTCAGGTGGGCACGGTGCATCCGGGCGCCGACGACAACGCTTCCGGAACCGCCGGCGTCATGGAACTGGCGCACTGGTTCTCGCACGAGCCCAAACATGCGCGCGGCATCCTGTTTCTGACATTCGCCGGCGAGGAGTTGGGCTTGCTGGGATCGAATTATTACGCCAACCATCCGGTCCTTCCTTTGAAGGACGCCGTCGCCATGATCAACATGGATATGATCGGACGCATTCGTGATCGCAAAGTGTACGTGGGAGGCGTCGGGACCGGAACAACTTTCGCCAACCTGCTGAAGGAAGCCGGTCCGCGCCACGATTTTGAAGCGGACGTCACCGAACGCGCCGGATACGGATCGAGCGACCATACCTCGTTCACCGCCAAACAAGTCCCGGTACTCTTCTTTTTCTCCGGACTCCATGCCGACTATCACAAGCCGAGCGACACCTGGGACAAGATCGACGCTCCCGCCGCAGTGCGCCTGCTGGATCTTGTAGCCGACGTGATGGATCACCTGCGGGACGCCCCAGCGCGGCCCCAATTCGTGCGGGTAGCCGAGATTCAGCCACCGGCCGATCCGGCCGCGCCGCATACCGGCAAGGTATCCGGGTACGGCCCGGATTTCGGTAGCATCCCGGATTTCACGGAACTGCCTAACGGCGTCCGATTCGCCGACATTCGGCCCGGGTCCCCGGCGGCCAAGGCGGACCTTCGCGCCGGCGACATCCTTACTGAATTCGACGGCAAGCGCATCCAGAATTTATACGATTTCACGTACGCGCTACGGGCCAAACGGCCTGGCCAGGAAGTACTGGTCAAGGTACTACGCGGGGACCAAACAATTGAAGCCAAGGTACTACTGACCGAACGCAAGTAAACTCGCATACTGGGGTCACAACATATGACGCCCAGATTCTCCTTCGATGCGTCGCTGGTCCCGCAAAATAGGCCAGCCTGTACGTTACCGCCCCTTATTCTTCATCCGTTTGCGGACGCCTCCGGCCCCGGGAAATTGGTGGAGAGCTCGCGCGCGAGTCTGAAACTGCAGGGCCTGTTACCATCCGGCGAGTCTTCGCGCGAAGACCTGGACCGCGCCCTCTTGGACGGACGTTTTTCCGAATTGCGCATGTTGTTCTACGTGGGCAAGGACCTGGCGCGATGGATCGATCAGTGCCTGGAGTTTGCGGAGCGAAACCGGGAAGCGCTGCCCATTGGAACGTCGTTCCAGAGCTTTGCGGCCATGCTGGTGAAGGATGCACCTCAAAACGTGCAATCCAAACTGCGGAAATGGGGCGTCGCGGATTACAAAGCCATCTTTACCCGCGCTCTGGGACTCCACTGTCTTTTTGCCGTTGCGCCCACGCGCGAAGTTCTCTCCGACGAGTTCGTACGCAGCTACTACCGCTACGCCGATCAGATCTTTGCCGTGAAGCAGGGCGAGTGCGACTTCACGCCCGTCTCCTCCTCCAATTGCCATTTCGAGCTGTTCTCTTCCGGCGAATATTCCAGAATGCTGGAACGTTCCTGGGAAGAATCGGCCAACTGATTCCCGGCTGTCTTAATACACGCGCAGCATCGGCTCAATTCCGCAGGCTTTGATCAACCCACGCGTTTCTTCTAGCGACGCTGCATTCGAAAACGGACCAACCAGTATCCGGTAGATGTTGTCCAATGGACCAGGCGCCACCACCGGATGCAATCCCTGGCCTTCCAGCGTTTTGAGAAATCCGTCCAGCGCCCGTGGCCCGAACGCGGCGATCTGCAAATATCTTTCACCGGCTCGGGGATTCGCGTCGCGCCGTTTGAATGGCTGTACGGCAGCGTCCTTGCGCCTGGCCAGCTGAGGCGCCTTCACTGCTTGCACGATTTCGGGCGTTGCGGCTTTCGGCGTAGCGGTTGTCGCAGCCGGAGCTCTCACTGCTGGAACATCGGCTGGCTTGGATTCCACAACCGCGGGCGTCGGCGGAGGAGCAAGTTTGGCTGGGGCTGCCGGAACCGGCGTATGCACAACGATTGGTGGAGTGGTTGCTGCAGCGGGTGCCGGAGCTGGCGGCTGACCGGCGCGCGCCGCCAAGACCCGATATCCCACATACCAGCCCGCCAAGGCCAGACCTAGGGCAATGATGGCGCCGAACTCCAAAAACACTTTCTTGCGCATCTTGACAGCGGAGTCCGCAGGCTGCGGAGCAACCTTGACGGAGGGCGCGGGTCTCGGATCTTCCAGGAATTCTGCGAGCGGCATATCATATTTCCCCAATCGGGGACGGACAGCCAGTTTATCGGTAGTTTTCCGGAAGGACAGGAGGGACTAGGCCATCCCCTTTAGGCTGTACTTCTTAGCAATTTGCGGGCTAGCGCTGCCAACAGAAGCATCGCCAGGGGAACCCAGAGTTGCCCCCAGGCTGGCTCGGGAATGGTTGTTTCAGAGAAGCTGACGATGTCCTGATTCTGAAAGGCATTTTGAGTCCCCCCCGTGAATCCAAGATAAGCGTCCGGCCCACCCACCTCGGCGGCGAGATTGATGTTGGCCGCAAGGACGAGTACAGAATTAAGGTAGATGTCGAGAACGCTACCCGTGTAGACGACTCCTAAGTCGTACACATCGCCGTTGTCCATATCAACCGAAAGCGCCGGGAACCCCGCAACTCCGGGCAATGAGCCAGTGGGGCCCGTTCCGGTGACGAAGCCGGTCATGGCCAGCGTGGGGTCCGCCGAACAATCAGGAGAAAAGCTGCTCCCGATGAGGTCGCTGGGGGTGTCCTCGCTCGCCGTTAGCTCATACGCTCCGGCCGACGGAACATAAGTGCAGAAATGATGAGGAGTGTTGAAACTGGAACCTCGAGTGTTTATTGCAATGTAATTGTTGCTCGGATCGCCATAATAGGGCGGTGAAGCGTTCTGATACGTGTCGAGCATCACGGCGACGCTATCTTGAATGCCTAGAAATCCCATGCCCCCTGCCCCTACACCGATCGCCGAAGTGCCTTGCGGGCTATTCTGAATCACGAAGGCGATGCCGTCTCCACCGTTTCCGTTATCCAGATGGCCCGTCGGATCTGTGAATTGGAACTGGAAATTCGCTGAGAAGGGAGCGGCGACGTTAAATTGGGTTGGAGTCCATGCCGCGCCTGCGGGTGAGGGCAGCCCCGTAACGACTGTGTTGTTCGTAAGGCGCAAGGTGCCGCTCGGAGAAAGGATTTGCGAGCTGCCTACCAGGTCAAGCGAGCTCAGAGGAATGATCTCTGCCAAGGCCGGCCTCGTAGACGCGAGGGCGAGAATGCTAACAGCAAATATGAATAAAATTTGAATCCGCACGTACTAAGTATAACCCCCGGTCTCTTCACCAACTCAGTACCACCACAACCAAAGTACTAAGAGAAAGGTACTACGAGTGTGGTACAAGTCATTAGAAAGGCTGGCCAATTTGAGCAAACTGTTCCGAGTGAACCGGCGTGAGTTTCTGATGGTAGCCATCCCGCTCTACGCAGCGGGACCCCTCGAGACGTTTTCTCGGGAAGAAGCGCGCATTGTGGAAGCACTTTGCGACCAGGTGATCCCTGCCGACGACTCACCCGGCGCCAAGCAGGCGGGCGTTCTGTACTACATTGACCGCCAACTGGCTGGCCCGCTGCAGCGTTTTCAACCTGCCTATCATGAGGGCCTATCTAGACTCCGCGACGCTTGCCATGATCGAACCGGCCGGGATTTCCCGGACCTTCCGTTCCCAGAGCAGACAAAATTTCTGGAAGACATGGAAACAGGGCACGAGGAAAGGTTGATTTCGTTTTGGAGAATGGTGATCGACCACACCATGCAGGGTTTCTACGGCAGCCCAGCGCATGGCGGCAATCAGAACGAAGTGAGTTGGGACATGCTGGGGATTCGCGACGTCATGGAGGGGCACAGCCATTGAAACTTCCATCGGTGGACGTGGTGGTGGTCGGAGCCGGCGCCGCCGGCGGAATCGTGGCCGAACAACTTGCGCTGGGCGGCTTGCGAGTGGTGCTGCTGGAGCGCGGCCGTTGGCAAAAGTTTTCCGAGACCCGGCATGACGAACTGCGGAGCCAGCGGACCACTGTCCTCGGCAACGCGTTCGGCCCGGATGATGAGCATTATGTCCGGCTGGCGCAAATGGCGGACGGCAGCTTCCAGAAAGTGCTGCCGAGCGAAGGAGCATACAACAATATCGCGGCCTGCGTCGGCGGAGGGACCTTCAGCTATGGCGCCATGGCGTGGCGCTATATGGAGCGCGACTTCCGAATGCGATCGGTTTATGGCGCGCCCGAAGGTAGCACGCTTGAGGACTGGCCGATCAGCTATCAGGATTTGGAGCCGTTTTACACTCAGGCGGAATGGGAGATCGGCGTATCCGGAAAGGCGGGCGCAAATCCATTCGAGAGTCCGCGCCAGAAACCGTATCCCATGCCTCCGCTGCCGTTCAATCGAGAAGCGAGCGTGCTTGCAGCCGCGGCCAAGAGAATCGGTTTGCACGCCTTTCCTATTCCGATGGCCATCAATTCCGTTCCTTATCAAGGCCGCCCTGCGTGCATCGCCTGTCCGCACTGTGTAGGTTTCGCGTGTGAAGTGAATGCCAAGAACTCGACGGCCGTCACCACCATTCCGCGCGCTATCGCTACCAAACTGTGCGAGCTTCGAACCGGGTGCGTGGCCAGCCGTATTGTAATGAATGCCGGTGGGCAAGCGTCCGGAGTTGAATATTTTCAAGACGACAAGTTGTACGAGCAGCCATGCCGCGTGGTAGTGGTTTCGTGCTCCGCCACCGAGAGTCCACGCCTCTTGTTTAATTCCGCGACGAAGCTTTTCCCGCAGGGTCTTGGAAACAATAACGGCTGGGTGGGACGAAATCTACAAGGCCACGCGTATTCCGGCGCGTTAGGAATATTTGAGAAGGATCTTTTTGATGGTCTGGGTCCGGCCGCTCGCGTAGCTTGCTGCGATTTCAATCATGGGCTCCCGGACGGCCTCAAGGGCGGAGCCATGCTTGCCAACGAATTTATTTGTCTGCCCTATTTATATGCTCGAACCGTGCCTCCTCAAGTTCCGCGCTGGGGCATCCGGCACAAGCGCTTCGTCCGCGAGAACTACAAGCGCACGGTGGGAGTGAAGGGTCCAGTGCAGGAGATGCCGGTCTTTGAATGCCGGGTGGAACTGGCGCCGGATCTGAAAGACCACTGGGGCATTCCCAGCCTGCGCATCAGCGGCCATCGGCATCCGCACGACGTGGAAGTGGGAAAATTCATTGCGGCGAAGGCCGAGGAGTGGCTAAAGGAAGCGGGAGCAATTACTACTTGGAAATCCGTGCCCGGACGCGGCGTCAGCGGAGGCCAGCACCAGGCCGGAACGTGCCGCATGGGTTCCGATCCTAAGACATCGGTGGTGGATCGGAACTGCCGAATCCATGATCTCGACAATGTGTATGTGGTAGACGGCAGCGTGCATGTGAACAACGGTGGGTTCAATCCGTCGTTGACCATCCAAGCGATTGCGTATTGGGCGTCAGCGCACATGGTGAAGGATATGCGCGGGGGTTGACAAGAACTCTCGAGCGCGTTACTATATGACTAGTCAGACTAGTTTAGAGAATAATCCATCATGTCCAGCACAAGTACAAAGACCGCGCGAGTTAATTGGCAGATCCAAACCTGGCAGGTTCAGAGTGCCAAAGCCAGGTTCAGCGAAGTATTCCGATTGGCTCGGACCGAAGGCCCGCAACATATTACTCGGCAGGGCAAGGAGGGCGTAGTGATGATTTCCGATGAACAATACGACCGGCTGGTGGCCAAATCACGCCAACCGAAGAGCATCGTACAGTTCTTCCGGGAATCGCCACTCGTGGGCGTGGAGCTTGATTTAGAACGGGACAAGGATACCGGGCGCGATATCGAGTTATGAGCGGATTCCTGCTCGATACGAATTGTATTTCCGAGCTGGTGCGTCCGAAACCGGAGCCGCGTGTTTTGGAGTGGATGGAAGCTGTCGACGAAACACTGCTGTATCTAAGCGTCCTGACCATGGGCGAAATTCGCAAAGGCTTGGCTGGGTTGGCTCAGAGTAAGCGCAGGTCACTTCTCGAAAATTGGCTGGAAGTGGAACTGCAACCTCGGTTCTCCGGAAGAATAGTCCCAATTGACACCGCGATTGCCGATCGCTGGGGCCTGCTAACCGCCGAAGCCAAGCGCAACGGAAAGCCTCTATCGATCATCGACGGTTTGCTCGCGGCCACCGCGCTGCATCACAATCTTACAGTGGTATCGCGCAACATCAGCGACTTCGCGAACACCCACGTGCCGGTTTTGAATCCGTGGGAAGCGTGAAATCCTCTCCTGTCCGCTCGGCGCTCTGCTGACGGATTTCAGCAAACCCCTTTGGCCGTCGACGAATTCACCCCCGTTGACCACCAACCTCGATCTCCCTGCGCGGTTCTCAACTACTCTTACTCCAGCAGCGGGTGGCCTTCCCAAAGGCCCGATCTTATGAGACAATTCGTATATTCTAAATGTCGTATATACTTGAGTCATGCCAGAGTCGCTCCGCCAGTTCAAGGCCGAAGTCTTTCACGCTCTCGCCCACCCCACCCGAATCGCCATTGTCGAATTGCTGCGTGATGGCCCCTTGCCCGCCGGAAAGCTCATTGAGCGGTTAGGCATCGAACAGGCCAATGCTTCCCAGCACCTCTCGGTTCTGCGCTCCAAGCAAATCGTGCTGAACCGGAAAGAGGGCAACCAGGTCTTTTATAGCCTGCGCGATCCGATCTTGACCGAAGTTCTGGACGTGATGCGCCGCTATTTTCAGGCTCATATCGCCGGAACTTTGGCAACCCTGGGCGAAATGGAAAGAGAGGAGAGCCGGTGATCGCATTGCCCCAAACGCCGCTGGATCGTTGGCTGCCGAAGCTTCTGCTTTGTCTGCGCCAGTACAATCTGAAGTTCTTCATTGCGGACTTGATCGCCGGGCTAACTGTGGGACTGGTCGCATTGCCGCTGGCGATGGCTTTCGGAATCGCGTCCGGCGTGACGCCGCAGGCCGGGATTTACACGGCAATCGTGGCCGGCTTCCTGATTTCGGCCCTGGGCGGATCGCGCACCCAGATCGGCGGCCCGACCGGCGCATTTGTGGTGATCGTCGCGGGCATCATCGCCAGATTCGGTTTGTCAGGCTTGTTCATGGTCACCATGATGGCGGGCGTCATCTTGATCGTTATGGGGGCGGCAGGCTTTGGAACCGCGGTCAGGTTCATCCCCCGCCCGGTGACCATCGGATTTACCAACGGCATCGCGGTGCTGATCGCTTCCACGCAGATCCGGGATTTTCTGGGCCTCCGGACCACAGCGATTCCGAGCGAATTTATCGGACGAATCCACGTGCTGCTCACGCATTTGTCGACCATTGATCCAATCACGGCCCTGGTGGGTGGTTGCTCGCTGGCAGCCATTGTTCTTTGGCCGATCATCACCAAACGGATTCCCGGATCCATCATCGCCTTGCTCGGAGGAACTGCGGCAGTCGTTCTCCTCAAGCTGCCGTTGGAAACCATCGGCTCAAAGTTTGGAGGGATTCCCTCCGGCTTTCCCGTCTTTCAAATACCCACATTCCGGGCCGACCTGATTTTACCGCTCCTACCCTCGGCTCTCACCGTAGCAGTGCTCGCGGCTGTTGAGAGCCTACTCTCGGCCGTAGTAGCGGATGGAATGAGTGGCGACAAACACAATTCCAACGTGGAGCTGATCGCGCAGGGGGTCGCCAACGTGGTGACGCCTTTGATCGGCGGAATACCAGCCACCGGCGCTATCGCCCGCACCGCCACGAATATACGCTCCGGAGCCAAGACTCCAGTGGCCGGGATGATTCATGCGCTGACATTGCTGGCAATTCTTTTCGTGGCCGCCCCGTTAGCTAAATTCATTCCGCTAGCAACATTGGCGGCTGTGTTGTTCGTGGTGGCTTACAACATGGGCGAGTGGCGGGAAATAGGAACGATTCTGAAGCTGAGCCGCGCCGATATCGCGGTCTGGGCTGCCACATTTGCGCTTACTGTTCTGGCCGATCTCACCGTAGCGGTCGAAGTGGGAATGGCGCTGGCAGCGCTGTTGTATATTTACCGTATTTCACAAACCACCACGGTGGTTCGGGTGACGCCCGAGTATATCGAAAGTGGACGCCCTCACATCCTGCAGGACAAGGACGTTCCCGGCTACGTGACCATCCTGCGGATTCACGGGCCATTTCTCTTTGGAACAACCGACAAGTTGGCTGAAGAGACCGAAGATCTTAAGAAATTCGCAGCCGTGGTAGTTCTGCGAGTACGCAATATGACGGCGATAGATGCAACCGGCCTGCATGCGCTCGAAGTCTTTTCCGACCGGCTCCGGAAGACGGGCCGGACGCTTCTGATCTGCGGAGCCCGCGAGCAACCGGCCCGAATGCTGAAGCAGGCGCAATTCGTCCGCCATGTGGGAAGAGAAAATATTCTTCCGCACGTGCAGGCAGCGTTGAACCGCGCCCGGGAGGTGAACATTAGTTTCGAAGGTCTGGGAAAAGAAATAGCCGCGGATTTGAGCCACGCCGCGCTTTAAGCACCAAATCCCTGTCCCTCATTTCCGCAGCATTCTTGTTACCAAGCGGCTGACTGTTTCGCCTATCGTTGATCCACCATCCGAGGATGCTTTCGAAGTCGTGACAGGAACGACTGCTTCATATAGGGCCCGCCTGAGTTCAACCGGCGATGTACGCTGCTTTATCAGGTAATTGGAGGCTCCCTGTACTTTGGTAATGGCCTGCGAAGCAATACTGTCATCGCCCGTCAGAATGACGACAGGCACCGTTTTCCCCACCACCGACGTAATGGCAAGATGCGTCTTATAGCCCTCCAGCTCCGGCATCCCAAGATCGAGCAGGACAACGTCAACCCCCGGTTTTCCAAGCCGGCTGATGGCGTTAAGAAGGTTGCTCTTCCACTCCACCCGGAAAATGTCATCCTGGCTGTGACTGACTTGCGCGCTGGTGTATGCGGCGGCGTCAGGATCGTCTTCAATAAGAAGCACTTGAATCGGCGATCCCAGTCCGGGGCCGCTTCTATGAATGCTGGGTTCAGTGCAGGTTGATTTCATCTAGCTCACATCGGCTAAGAACGCGAACTCTTGAGGGAAAATTACGCTCGGACGTCGAAGAGGAAAACACGAGATGATAGGTTCGCCATCCGAGAAATAGCAGCCGCACAAACAGCTCCGCTCATATGCGCGGCCTTCGACGAGAGAACTATGCAGGATGGCTTCCCGATTGGCGAGCGGCCCTCGCCCCCGAAAGCTATCCTATGAGGAACGGAGGAACACGACCATGCAAATTCAGATCTGGTATACGCCCGCCGTACCTCTCTCAACCGTCTTCATCCACGCCTGGGACCAGAACGGCGGGGTCTGGGACCTTGCCGGAACCCTGGCCCCCGACGGCGTCACTTGGGGCTTCGCTCTCTCGGGCACTACCAAGGACCAGCGCGACGTCTCATTCAAATATCGCTTTGCTAACAACGCATGGGAATCGGACAGCTTCACCCGAACCGTACCCTCCCTGGAAGCCACCGAACTCTGGACCGAGGACTACTCCGCCCGTTGCGCCACCCAAGCCCCTGGCCCGCCCGCCGCTTTTCCAACCGTTACGATTAACGCCATTACCGAGAACCGCTTCAACGGAGGCGCGGCGTATATCTGGGTCCCCCCGAACGAGGGAACCCCAACCAATGAGTCCGCCCGAAACAACGCCGCCAATACCTCGACCTTCGTTATCCAGTTGACCCCCGCGCTTCAGTCCGGCTTCCATTTCAAACTGGTGAGCGCCGCCGGCGGTTACGAACCCGACAACGCCATCCGCTTCTGGGCCCCCAGTGATGGCCCGAATATCTGGGTCAAGAGCGGCGAAGTGAACGTGCAGTCCACGGCCATGACGCCAATGCAGGTTGGGGTTGATTTTTTCTTCCCACTCGCCCTCGGGACCCCGAACCTCCGCATCCAGGACCTGGTCGGCGATTTCGATGACACCATAATTCCTAATACCACCACGCCGCTCGACGCCGTCTTCGCCACGTCGCATTACACCATCACCATCTACACCGGCCTCCTCTACAACATCTGGTGGACCACCGAACCGCAATCTCTGATGCGCCGCTTCCGCATCCCGCCAGCCGCTGCCGTAAATCCCTCCATCGCCGTCAACGGGTACGACCACTGGCTCACCACCGCTCCCACCCCGACTGGAGCCGTGAACCTCATCATCCATCCAAACCCCGGTAGCGCGTTCGGCGCCACCGTCAGTCTGCAGGTCGGAATCGGCGACGCGCCCGCGCACCAGAACCTGTCCGCGCCCCGTGCAGCCGACGGTACATGGCTCGCGCAACTAGACACTTTTCCCGGCGTCCCCTTCTGGGCCACGCTAGTCGGGGAATCGCGACCCGACGGACCTCTCGACTTCCGCCGCGGCATCATGTCCACGCCCGGCACAACCACGCTCCACACGATCGACGGGGTTGGCGGCGTCAGCGCCTCACAGCCCGGCGGTTTCGTCGATGCCAACTCCAACCTTCGGCAGTCCCTCATGAGCGCCGTCTACGGGCAAAACATCGTGAACGCCGGCGTCTTCGACCCTTGGGAAATGCCTCACGGCCTTAACAAATTCCAGGGACAGGCTTACGTCGTCGTACGCGCACCCCACGCCGTGAACTGCTCCGTGCTGCTCATGCAATCACCCAACGCACCGGGAACACCGCGCAATGTAACCACCGTCTCCATGAATCTGACGAACGACCTGCGTTATTGGTGGACAGCGGTTCCCGAAGCCGCCGCGCCCCACGGCGCGCTTTATCGCTTCGCCTACTCCGACGGCCGTGAACTGCTCGACCCCAGCTTCGGTTACGGAGAATCGCTCGATCCCGCCTCCCGCTGGGCGCTCGACCAAGGCGACCTAACAGTACAAGCCGGCACAGGCGCGGAACAATCCTGGTCATACGTCGCCGACCTTGCGGTCATCCTTGCGCCCTTCACCAACCGAGCCTGGCAGACGGCCACCTGGGACTGGCTGCTCATCTATGAGATGCACGTCCAGCGCTTCACCCAGCGCAATGCCAGCGCCAAGACCGACTTCGATCAAGTCATTCTGGAGTTGCAAAACGGTTATCTCACTCGTCTGCCTGTCACCGCCCTCGAGTTTCTTCCGTTGCACGAATTTCCAGCCAGCCAGGCGGGGTGGGGCTACAATCCCAGCCTCTTCTTCGCGTTCGATTCCTCCTATGGCACTCCGCTCGATTTCGCGCGCCTGGTCCGTGCCGCTCACGATGCCTCTCGCGCCATCGTCCTTGACCTCGTCTACAATCACTTCGTCGACTCGCCCTTACAGGTGCTGGCTCGCGATGTCTACGTCAGTGGAGCCACCGCGTGGGGCGACATGGTCTATTTCGCGCATCCCGCGGCCTGCGAGTTCTTCCGCCAAGCCACTGTCTATCTGTTCAGCCTGTTCCAACTCGACGGCTTCCGCTTCGACTCCACCGAGACCATTGTCAACGGCGGCCACTCCACCGACAGCACTCCCTATGTGATCGCGCAGGGACCAGACGGTAAATACGAATTCGGCGCCGGAAAAGGTTGGGAGTTCCTCGATATGCTCCGCACCGCCCTGCGCCGCGCCGCGGACGCCGCCGGAAATGGTTGGCCCTACCTCGTCGGCGAGAACTCTCCCGAAAATCCACCCATGACCGACCCCGCTACCGGCGTCCTCGACGGCCAATGGCACTTTGACGAAATGTACGCGCTGAACAACGCTGCCATAAATACAGACGATCACGCCTCGGACGTGACGGGCGCCCTCGATGGCTCGGGACGCCCCTTTCAGCGCTCCGTCATTTACGCGGAAAGCCACGACACTGTCAGCGGCCAAGGCGCGACCAAACGCATCGCGGCAACCGAGGCTTGGGGCAACGGACGCCAGATGGCAAAGGCGATTGGAACCGTGGCCCTGATGGCGGAGGGCATTCCCATGATCTTTATGGGAGAAGAAGCCGCGGAGGACCAGCCGTTTACGTTCGGCAATTCGCCAACCATCCCCGGCTTCACCTTGCGCCTCGATAATTACGAACAAACTGGAAGCGAGTTCCTGCAAGTGCTCACGTGGTTTCGCGACCTGATGGGCCTGCGCAACAACGCGTCGAACGGCATTCGCGGCAATGACAATCAGTGGACCGGCCGCGGCGACAAGACCGTCGCCTTTGCACGCGCAAACGGTGAGTTCTTTGTCGTGGCTACCTTTGGCACCAACACCCAGCAGCAGAATCTTGGCTGGTTGAACTTGCCCGCTGGATCTGCCTACAAGGAAATCTTCAACTCATCCTGGCCGCAATATCAGGTCCACGCGGAACCACTGATCTCCAACGGGGGCTACGGCGCCCAGCTCCATTCCGGCAACATCATCAGCCTCCCGTCCATCGGAGCCGTGATCCTGCAGCGGCGTTGAGGTCTCCATGGGCCGCAAGTGTCTTCTGTCAGTCTCCGCTGGGTTGCGTAGCTCCGAGGACATTCTCGAAATCCCGTCTTACTCGCCATCTCTTTGGCCCGACGGACCCCGCCAGGCCCAAGTCCGTCTGCATCTCTAGCCGCCCGTCCTCGCCTGCTGCCAGCCTTCTAAGCGCGCCGCGATATCGATCGATTCATCAGCTCCATCGAATCCGAGGCCTCGGCCGGCAGCGCTTGCGCGGGCAATTATCCTCCTGGACATTTGCCACGCGTTGCGCCAATCTATTCTGTTGTGTTCGCGGCTGCGGCAGTGACTGGCGCGCTGTTCGGCCAAGCGTGGCTCGCGGGTCCGGCGGTGGGAGTGGCCTTGATCAGCGTCGCGGCCGCGATGTTCTGGCGGATTCGGCGGCGGAGGCTCGGCGAGGAGTGGGTGCGGATGGCGCAAGCATCGGTCGCCGCTCGGTTGGGAGTTGTTAAGATTCGGGGATGATTCTGGAGCGAGATATTCCCGTTCCGATGCGGGACGGTGTACGGCTGTTCGTCAATCTGTTCCGGCCTCCGGCGGAGGGCCCCTGGGCGGCCGTCATGTCCGTCACGCCCTACGGCAAAGACAAGCTGCCCGATCGCATGGGAGAGTTCTTCATGCGTCTATCCGGAGTGAAGTTCGGGAAACTCAATCGCTCGCGATTCACTGGCTTTGAGTCTCCCGATCCGGAGCACTGGGTTGGGAACGGCTATGCCGTGATGCAGGCGGATGTCCGGGGAATGCACAAATCCGAGGGCCACGCGGGTGTGCTGCGCCCACTGGACGCGCAAGATTATTACGACCTCATCGAATGGGTGGCAATGCAGCCGTGGTGCACTGGACGCGTCGGACTGATCGGGGTGTCGTATCTTGCTATGTCACAATGGCGCGTCGCGGCGTTGAAGCCGCCGCATCTACGCGCGATGGTGCCATGGGAGGGAGTGACCGATTTTTACCGGGAATTCGCATTTCATGGCGGAATACCCGAGACCAGGTTCGTTCCCATCTGGTTCAAGAATCGAATCAAGGGTGGGCACAATCGGCAATTTCCACTGGCGGAGGATTTTCTGGCTGATAGAGAGAGCCATCCATTGGATGACGCCTATTGGAGGGAGAAACGGCCGATCCTCGAAGACATCGACGTGCCGGCGCTGGTTTGTGCGAATTGGTCCGACCATGGATTGCATACGCGTGGGTCAATTGAAGGATTCGAACGGATAGCATCGAAGGAAAAATGGCTGTTCACCCACGGGCGGAAGAAGTGGGAGACGTTCTACGGCGATGAAGCGCGCGCGATCCAGAAGCGGTTCCTCGATTGTTTCCTGCGCGACGTGGATAATGGCATGCGCGGGGTGCCGAGGGTGCGGCTGGAGGTTCGAAAATCCTACTATCAGCAGGACGTCCGGAATGAGGACAATTGGCCGGTCGCGACGGTCCGGCCTGAGCGGCTTTATTTGTACGCCCGCACTTCGGGACTTGAGCGGGAGCCGGTGGAGGAGGAGAGCAGCGTCGAGTACCGCAGCACCGGAAAGAAGGAGAGCGACAAGGCTGCATTCTCATTTCGCTTCGACAAAACCACCGAGTTGACCGGGAGCATGCGGCTGAAACTCTGGGCCAGTACATCGGAAGGCGACGATCTGGATCTGTTCGTGGTCATTCGAAAGTTCGATTCCTCCAAGCGGGAAGTGTTCTTCTCGGGATTCAACGGATACAGGCGCGACGCTGTGGCGAAGGGCTGGCTGCGGGCATCGCATAGAGAAGTGGACCAATCGCGGAGCACGCCGCTACGCCCTTGGCTCAACCACACTCGAATTCAAAAGCTGCGGCCCAACGAGATTGTGCCATTAGAAATTGAGATTTGGCCGTCCAGCACGCTGTTCGAAGCTGGATCGACTTTCGAGATCGCGATCCAGGGGCATGATGCTGCGAAATATCCGGCCTTCGGTCATCGGAAGCTTGAGAATCGCTGTGTGCACACCATTTTCACGGGAGGGCGATACGATTCGCACCTGGTGATTCCCGTGAACCAGCCGGGTTGAATCTGGTTATTGCGCCAACCAAGGTTTCAGGCCCAGGGCGAGGTGCATCCGGATGCTGTAGATCATCACTGGACCGCGATCGTGATTGTAGGCCGGATTTGAATCGCGCTGCACGTCGAGAGTGGTGAAGAAACCGGGAAAAAGGCGCTGAATAGAAGCTCTCCCACACGTATTCGGGCGCCTAGTTCAGGCGGCCATCGCCGATTAGAAAATCGAGTCCGCCGGCCGCCAGATATTCGCGATGAACAGCGGATAAGCCGCCGGCCGTGAAGGAAGTTGAAGGAGTGGCCGCGCTGGTGAGACTTGCCGCCCGATGTTTCGCCGTAGCCCTCGCCAACGGGCAAGCCAGGCGTCGGCAGGAGTGCCGACGCGGCACGCAAGAGTGCGTGCCACAATGGATTCAACACTTTGTCGGAGTGGCACAAAAAGACATCCTGCCCCACGTGCTATTTTGCGGTGCGGCGGTAGATGGTTTCGAAGTCGGGCTTGGATGCTGTTCCAATGCTGGTTGTCGTGGATGTGCTCGGGCCAGACTGGCTTCCTTTCGGTTGGGGGCCTACGGGGGTGGTCTGGGTGGAGTCCGACTGGGTGGTGCGGGTTTCTTTCACCGCGTGCGACTTGGTAGCTGGCCGGAAATCGATGCGGTCGATATCGTCCTTCTGGATCGCCAACTCCTCGTTCTTAATTACCACGACGACACGCTCATCGTTGGCTTCGTCCATGGTACCGATGACCGGTTGCCGGGATCCCTTCTTGAAAATCCGAAGCTCGGTACCGGTTTTGAGGTCGCGAACTTTGTCCCAAGGAGTATCAGCGGCGAAAAGTGTCAGGGCTGCTAAGGCAAACAGGAGCAATCTTGGCATGGCGTGGTTCCCCGAGAGCCAGTCTACCAGAGCTGGTGGCTAACCTAAAGGTTAGTGGTATAATCAATCGATTCTCCCCGCGCGAGACTCGCAGTTGGTCAATGCCTGATCTACCAGCTTTAATCCACTTTTTTCAATAACTTAAAGGAGGCAAGCATTCGCTGAACAATGGTCATCAACGTGCCTTCTTTTGTACCGCGCCCTAAGGAGGCTTCGGTGCAAGCTATTACCAAAACGACTCCGCTAGAACGACGATCGAAGATACGCTATCCGATCTCGCTGAATGTAAAGTACCGCACGGTTGGACGATCCAATCGGATATCGGGTGTGGGACGTACCATGAACATGAGCAGTGGTGGGTTGCTGATCATTGCGGACCAGCGCACTCAGCTGGGTACGAGAATTGAGCTCAATATCGAGTGGCCTTCCATGTTAGACGGCCAGATTCCGTTACAGCTGGTAGCGGTCGGGAGGGTGGTGCGCTGCTTGGAATCCGGCTTCGCTTTATCGTTTACGCAGTACCAATTCCGGACCATGAGCCGCAAACTCCAAACTACTCCGATTGACGGCTGGGATGGCATGGAAATTAGCATGATTCGCTCCGCGGGGGCCTGAACCTCGGCCCTCGGAGGACCTAGCCAGCCGGACTCTAAGAGTACTGGGGTTCAATTCCTCGGATACCGCGCTGAACGCTGCATTCCTTTTCCTGGCTGTCGGGCCCATACTTTAAAGTGAGCCAGCCCATAGGGCAGCTTTGAAGGCCCCATGAGATTTTGGACCTACCTATTGCCGAATCGCTTCAATCTTCGTAGGCAGATGCTCGCCCTGGGGATTCTGCTGGCTTTGACGGCCATAGCGGGCGCGGTGGTGCTGAAGCCCTCGCGGCACAAACCGGATGCCTGGGACACTTTCAAGAAAGATGTCGCAAAGCGGGCGCAATTGGACATCTTTGACGATTTCCAGAGTGGCCTCGATTCCTGGGAAAGTGTTGAAAACGTAACTACTTGGTCGTACGATAATGGCGGGTTGGCGATCCCGGGAAAACTGGCCGTTCTCACTCCCTCGCTACATTTAACCGACTACGATGTGGATTCAGTTGCGCAAGTGGTCAGCAAGGGGCTGGGCTTGGTTTTCCGGGCAAGCGGAACCCGCTCCTATCAGGTGGCCAAGCTGATCGTGGAGGGGAAGGGTCCCATGCCTCCGCTGGTGGTAGAAAGATACACGGTCGTCGGAGGAAAGGAATCGGCGCGAGTGCGTGTCCGTTGCCCAGGCACGTTTCAAAAAGACACGCTGTATCACATCCATCTTGAGGCGCGTGGCGATTCCTTCACGTTGTTCATTGAGGGACACCTGATCGATTCCTGGTCCGACAGCCGGACAAAATCCGGGGGAGTGGGGTTCTTCTGCGCCAATGGCGAGCGCTCGCGGGTGGCGTGGGTGCGGGTTTCGCACAACACGGATACGGCTGGCCGGATGTGCGCGTTTCTTTCTTCGCTACTCTAGCAGTGGGGCAGGGCCATGCCCTGCCGGTGGTCTACTGCCAAACCGCAAAAATGATTCGTCCAGGAGCCCGGCAGGGCACGGCCCTGCCCCACATGCGCCGAGATCTTGTATCCTCAGAAAACTCAGCGACGTTGGGACGGCATGTCTGAACGGATTCTGATTGTGGAGTATGATCCGCAGTGGCCTGAGCTGTTTGCGCTTGAAGCTGACAGAATTCGAAGTGTTCTAGGCGCGCGGGCGTTGCGGCTTGAACATACCGGATCGACTTCGGTGCCGGGATTGATTGCGAAACCCATCATCGACGTGCTGCTGGTGGTCAGCGATTCGGCCGATGAAGAAGCTTACGTGCCCGCACTCGAAGCCGCCGGCTACGTTCTGCGCGTCCGCGAGCCGGAGTGGTTTGAGCATCGGATGTTCCAGGGTCCCGACACGGAAATTAACTTGCACGTGCTGTCCTCAGGGTGCGCCGAAATTGACCGCATTCTGATTTTTCGGGACTGGCTGCGTAGCAATGAGGGAGATCGTGATCTGTACGCGCGCACTAAGTTGGCCTTGGCTCAAAAGCAGTGGGAGCATGTCGAGAACTACGCCGATGCCAAGACAGCTATTATTAAGGAGATCCTCGCACGAGCCCAGGAATAGCCTTTACTAATGGCGCGAGACAATCCTCTCGACCTTTTGCTGTTGCACGCCCCTAGTGTTTTCGACTTCCGCGAGAAGTCCATTTTCTATGGGCCGATCAGCGATGTAATCCCTTCCTCGACCGTATTCGAGATGTATCCGCTGGGATTTCTCACGATTCTGAGTTATTTGCAGGCGCAAGGGATGCGAGTTCGGATCGTGAATCTGGCGGTGCGGATGATGAAGGATCGAAAGTTTGCGGTGCGCGATTTCCTGGCGTCGGTGCATCCGCGCGCGGTGGGGATTGACCTGCATTGGCTGCCGCACGCGCACGGCGCGCTCGAAGTAGCCAGGCTGGTGAAGGAAATTTATCCGGATGTGCCGGTGATCATGGGTGGACTTTCCTCCACCTACTTCCATCAGGAGCTGATCAACTACAAGCAGGTGGACTTCGTGCTGCGCGGCGACAGCACTGAGATTCCGCTGCATCAGCTTCTTTTGGCGTTGAAGAATCACCAGCCGCTGGAGAAGATCCCGAACCTGACCTGGAAGCAAAACGGATTGCCCAGGGTGAATCCGATGACCTTTCTGCCGGCCACGCTGGACTATGTGGATCTGCGCGCGGACTTGATGGTGGAAATGGTGCTGCGCTATCGGGACCTGGCGAGCGTAGTGCCGTTTGTCGGATGGCTGAAGAATCCGATCACGGCCGTTTTTACCGTGAAAGGCTGCGCGCATAATTGCGCGACCTGCGGCAGCTCGATCACCACGTGCGGGCACCTTACCAAACGAATTGTGCCGGCTTTTCGCAGCCCGGAGAGCCTGGTGGCGAACATCGTGGCGCTCTCGCGGCTCATGCGCGCTCCGATTTTTCTGGTGGGCGATTTGCTGCAGGCAGGCGCCGAGCATGCCGAAGCGGTGCTCGAGCGGCTGAAGGCGGCGGATGTCGAGAATCAAGTGGTCTTCGAGTTTTTTGATTTGCCTACCATCGATTTCTTGCGGCGAATAGATGCGTCGGTGCGCAATTGGAGCATCGAGCTCAGTCCGGAAAGCCACGATCCGAAGGTCCGCGGGGCCCAGGAAGGGGAAGCGCCTTACGATAACGAACAGTTCGAGGAGGCGATTCTAGAAGCTTTGCGATTGCGCTGCACACGCATTGATGTGTTCTTTATGATCGGTATGCCTGAGCAGACCTACCAATCAGTTCAGGACACGGCGGCCTATTGCGAGCGGCTGTTTGAGATGAGCGACCGGAGGCTGTCCTGCTTCATCTCCCCGATGGGGCCGTTCCTTGATCCGGGCAGCCGTATCTTCGAGGCGCCGGAACAATTCGGCTATCGAGTGTTTGCGCGTTCGTTAGAGGATCACAGGCGGCTGTTGGTGGAACCAAGCTGGGAACGCATCCTCAGCTACGAAACGAATTGGATGACGCGGGCTGAACTGGTGGATGCGACCTACGATGCCGCGGAGAGCCTGAATCATGCCAAACTCAAGTACGGGCGGATATCCAATCGCCGGGGTCAGACAGTGGCGCGGCGCATTCGGGATGCAAGGGAACTGCGGGCGCGGCTGGCGGCTGGCCAGGACGCGCGAGGGCTGGAGGGTGAAATATCGAGATTTAGCGAGTCCACGGTTTGCGATAAGAGAGAATTGTTCTGGGCACGGCATCTGATCAACTTCAAGATCGGCGGCGTGCTGGGAACGCTCGGGCGATATTGTTTCGGACGGGGGAGGGCGCGCGCGTCGTAGATATCGTGAACGATATTAGTGGATGCGCTGCGCTCGTGGTAGCGCTCCAGCCACACCTGGGCCGAACACGCACACTGCTGTTTTCATCTCATCCGTGGCATCATAGGGAAAGCAACTTATTCTTTTCGAAGCGGGTTACATCGACACATGGCAGTAAGGCATTTTCTTGGCACGGTTTCGCTCGCGATTTTGTGCGGGACGGGGGCGTGGGCTCAGCAATATAACATTTCAACCATAGCGGGCACGGGAACCTCTGGATTCACAGGCGATGGAAGCGCGGCTACCGGCGCCGAGTTGGCCGGTCCGGTCCGGGTAATTGTGGATTCTTCAGGCAAGATTTATATCGCGGATGCCGTGAATCAACGTATCCGAGTGATCTCCAGTGGGACCATTAACACCTTCGCCGGCGATGGCACCGCCGGTTACACGGGCGACACCGGGGCGGCTATCAAAGCCGAATTGAACGGCCCTGTTGGTATGGCGCTGGATTCCTCCGGCAACCTGTATATCGCGGATGCCACGAACAACGTGGTTCGGATGGTGTCGTCAGGCGGGACCATAACCACCTTTGCAGGAGACAACACGGCCGGCTTCGACGGGGACGGCGGCCTTGCAGTGGACGCCGAAGTGAGCAGTCCGACGGCTGTGGCAGTGGATAAGTTCGGCAACGTGTTTATTTGTGACGCCGGCAATAACGTAATCCGGAAGGTTTCGAGCGCCAACATCTTTACAGTTGTGGGGGGCGCAGCTACGGAGTTGCAGCTGAATCAACCGGACGGCATCGCATTCGATTCTAATGGGGCGATGTACATCGCGGATACCGGAAATCGGCGTATCGTGAAGTTTGTGGAGGGAGTTTCTATAGCGGTTATTGCGGGCAACGGCTTGCTGGGATATTCGGGCGATGGCGGGCCGGCGGTGGATGCGTCGCTGGGCGATCCGACGGGCGTTGCCGTGGATGCGGCCGGCAATGTTTATATCGCCGACACTTTCAACAGCAGAATCCGCAAGGTGACGCCCGACGGCATTATCAGCACCGTAGCGGGCGACGGCATCCAGGCTTATTTCGGAGATGGTGGGCTGGCTACGAACGCCACTCTCTACTTTCCCCACGATGTCGCGCTGGACAGTTCGGGCAACCTTTACATCTCGGATACTTTTAACAACGTTGTGCGGATGCTGAAGCCCGCGCCGCCGGCCATCTTTGCTAGCGGCGTCGTGAATGCCGCCAGGTTCCGGCCCGAGATCGCGCCAGGCGAGTTGGCCAGCATCTTCGGGACAAGTTTTGCTTCCCAGAATGCGGCTGCGGGTTTGCCGGCAACAACCGCCCTAGGCGGCGTATCGGTGACTGTCAATGGGAAGGCGGCGCCCATTCTTTTTGTGACTCCTTATCAAGTGAACTTCCAGGTTCCTTGGGAGACAACCGGAAGTACGGCGAGCATTGTTGTGACCGCGAATGGCCGTTCCAGCCCGGCGGTGAATGTTACGGTTTTGACGGCCGATCCGGGCCTGTTTGTTTCCTCAACCGGCCAAGCGGCGGTGCAGAACGCCGATTCTTCCGCCAATACGCCGAGCAATCCCGCAAAGGTGGGGAGCACGATCACGGCTTACTTTACTGGTACAGGGCCGGTGACCCCGGCGGTGGCGGATGGAGCTGCATCGCCCAAGAGTCCCCCAGCTGCTGCGACGTCGGCGGCGACGGCGACTATCGGATCGGGATCCGCGCAGGTGAGCTTTGTGGGATTGGCGCCAGGATTCGTGGGCTTGGGGCAGATGGATATCGTGGTTCCGGCCAGCCTGAAGACGGGGAATTATCCGTTAGTGCTGACGGTTGCCGGGGAGACAAGTAATCCCGCGCCAGTGAGTGTGACGCAGTAAAGGGACCTGCTCCCTCACGGTCGCGGTTCGGCAACGCTCTCCAAACCTGAGGCCGTTTCTGCGTGCTTGACGTATTTGTCGAACCAGGTGAATTTCTCCCAGAGCAAGTGCTCGATAGTTTCTTTGGCGCGATAGCCGTGCGCTTCGTTTGGTAGGAAGACCAGGCGCACCGTTCCGCCGTTGCCGCGAATAGCTGCATACATGCGCTCGGTCTGGATGGGGAACGTTCCGGAATTGTCGTCCGCCTCGCCGTGGACCAGCAGAATCGGCGCCTTGATTTTGTCGGCGAACATGAAGGGCGACATCCGCAGATAAGTATCCTGCGCTTCCCAGAAAGACCGGCGCTCGCTTTGAAATCCGAAGGGCGTCAGCGTGCGGTTATAGGCTCCGCTTTCAGCAATGCCGGCGCGGAACAGGTTGCAATGGGCCAGCAGATTCGCGGTCATGAATGCGCCGTAGCTGTGGCCACCCACGCCCACGCGGTTCGGATCGATCACGCCCATTTCCGCCGCCTTGTCAATAGCTGCCTTGGAATCCGCGACGATCTGCTCGACGTAAGTGTTGTTCACAACGTCGATTGTCCCAACGACGGGCATCGCGACGTTTTCGAGTACCGCATAACCATCCAATAGGAAGAACAACTCGGAATATCCGCCGATCATGGTGAATCGTTGTGCGGAGCCGCTGACTTGTCCCGCAGTATCGGCATCGTTGAACTCGCGCGGATAAGCCCACACGACGGCCGGCAGGCGCGTGCCGGATTTGTAATCCGGCGGCAGGTAGAGTTCGAAAGAGAGCGGCACACCATCGGCGCGCTTGTAGGTGACCAGTTCTTTGTGGATGCGCCGGAGCTGGGGCGCGGGATCCTTGAAAGCCGTGAGCGCGATTTCCGACGTTCCGCTATGGAGATAGAAGTTGGGCGGCTGGGCGGGGCTCTCGCGGCGCGTGATGAAGCGCGAGCCTTGATCGTCCAGCACGGCTTCGACAGTTTCATATTTATCTTCGGGACAATGGAACAGCCGCTCGGTTTGGCCGGTGGCGATATTGAAACGATCGAGAAATGGGCGGTCGCCTTCGGGTGATGCGCCCGGGCCGGAAAGAATGATGGAATCGCCGGATTGGAGCAGTGGCGAATCGCTCCCGCCGCCTCCGAAGAAGGTGCGAGCAACTTGTCGGCGCTCTACGGGACGGCCGGGATCTTTGTAGCGATCCTGCTGATTGCGGCTCCAGATCAGTCTCCCTTCGGCGTTCGGTTTCGTAGGATCAATTTCGAAAGTTCGGAGCAGCTTGGTGACGCGGTGCAGATCTTCGACCAACGCGAAGTTCGATCCAAACTGGATGCCGGCGAAACGTTCCTCCGTTTTGAAAATCTCTTGCGGATCGCCCCTGAACGGAGCACGAATGGCCAGCATGCGATCGCGATGAGGAACTTTTTCTTTGGGGTTGCCACCGTCCAGCGCTTCGACCCAGAAGATGGTTGCGGGCTGATTCGCCATCCAGCGGATTTGGCGCGGTCCGGTTTCGACGCCACCGAGCGGCACTCGCGCGGGAAGCGGCAAGCTGGCCACTTTGTAGACCAGCGAGCCCGATGTATTCCAGACTTCCACTTCCTTGGGAAATTCGCGCGCCGGATGCAGATAGGAAAACGGACGGTGCAAGCGAGTGATCAAAATGTCTTTGCCTTCGGGCGATACGCTGACTTGTTCGAGCAATCCCGGATTGCCGACCGGAGTGACGGAGCCGTTCGAGCTGTCGACGCGAACCAATTGCACTGACGCGTAGTATTCGAAGAGGTCTTCGTCATGCGGATTCTGCAGCATGTCTTCGTAAGTTGGAACGGGGCCGGCATGGCCATCGCTTTCCTGAACATGCGGACCGGTGGGGACAGTGCGCTCGGCGGGCGCCTGGCCTCGGGTTGCCGGTACGGCTTTCACTAGCAGCGTTTTGTTATCGGGAAGCCACTCGATGGGATCGCCCAGGACGGTGTTCAGCTTGATCCCTTCGATTTTCTTTGTCTGGCCGCTGGCTGGGTCGCCAATCCAGAGATCGATACCGGTCGCGGTGGTGTTCGCGAAGGCGAATTGCTTTCCGTCCGCGGTCCAGCGCAGGCTGCTCGCGTGCGCATTCGCGGGCAGTGAGACGGAAATCTTTGTGGCATCGGAGAGGCGCACCAGCGTAATCGAAACGCTATTCGGCGCAAGATGCAGTCCGTTCGTCCGAGGGTTGATGCGCAGTCCGGCCAGGCGCAGCATGGGTTGGGAGACTTCGGCGATAGAGGGATAGCGCTCGGTCTGGGACAACGTCGCGTAGGTTCGGGGCGGATTCACTGCGAGCGTCGGCGGAACGGGCGCTTTCAGAATGTCCAGAATTTCCTGGGGTGGTTTCTGATACGTGAGTTCGGCTGCGATGGGGACGGCGAGAGCGATAAATAGCAGAGTGCGGCGCATGGAGCCTCCAGATTACAAGAAAATTACAGCCCTTGCTCTGTCCGACTATGGTACTTTGGCTTCAACATGCGGAGCAAATCCATCGCCCTCTTGTCGGTTCTTGCCGCGGCCGCGCTGATCGCAACCGAGCCGGTTCTGTTTCCGATCCTTAAGAGCACCGTTTCCATCGGCAAGCAGCCTGGGGGATTTTATTTATTACCGACGAATCAGCTTCTGCGGCCATGGGGCGAGCAAACGCTGATCAAAGGACGCCCGGTGGACGTGGCGATGGATTCGCGAAAGCATCTGCTGGCGATTCTCAACTGGCACGGGGTGCTCTTGCTGGATGCGGTATCCGGCGCGCAAGTGGGCGAAGTGCAGTCGCGCGCTACTTCTTATATCGGCGTCGCGTTTCGGCCTGGCGATCGCGAGGTGTGGGCTAGTGAAACATCCGCGAATGGTCCGGATAATATTCTGATCGTGAAGCTTTCGGAAACTGGCGCGGTGGAAGGCTCAGAGCGAATCAAGTTGGAGGGGCACGCGGTGCCCTGTGGCATTGCATTTTCGTCGGATGGGAGCAAGGCGTACGTCGCGCTCAGTTTGAAAGATTCTGTCGCGGTGATCGATGCGAAGGAAAGACATGTGGAGCGATTGATCCCGGTGGGCGTGGCGCCGTTCGGCGTGACTGCGGCTCGACAATCGAACCGGGTATTTGTGGCGAATCGCGGTGGGCGGCGGGCTGAAGCGCACGATTCGGTGGCGCCATCCAGCGGTGAATCGATCGTCAGCAATCCATCCACGGGAGCTTCGGCCACGGGAACTGTTAGCGTGATTGATGTGGAGAGCGGGAAAGTGTCCGATGTCGCCGTTGGTTTGGCGCCCTCGGTCGTGGCGCTGAGCCCGGATGAATCGATGCTTGCCGTCGCCAATGCGCACTCGGATTCGATTTCGTTGATCGACACGCGGACGCTGGCTGCGAAAGAGCTGAAGATTCCAGCTTATCCGGCCACTACCGTTGGGAGTCTGCCGGATGCCGTGGTGTTTGCCGCGGACGGGCAGCGCATGTATGTCTCTTGCGGAGGGAACAATGCGGTCGCGGTGGTGGAGCGTCACGGAAGTAACTGGAAGTTGGAAGGCTCTGTTCCGGCAGGATGGTTCCCGTCCGCGATTGCGCTGGATCAAGATGGGGCGCTGCGCGTGGTGAACATCAAAGGGACTGGCAACACTGCGACCGGTGTCACACCAGGCATGTTCCGATCCAAGGCCTACGAAGGATCGCTACTCAAGATTCCGCCGCCGCTTCCGGCTCAAATTGCGGCGGGTACACGGGAAGTAACGGCAGCGAATAGCCCGAAGTTCGAGAGCTCGGGAGGGATCGCGAACCTGGCGTCGCTCGGGATTGAGCATGTGTTCTTCATTGTGAAGGAAAATCGCACTTACGATCAGGTGTTCGGAGATTTGACGCAGGCCAATGGCGATCCGAAGTTGGTGATGTATGGGCGCGACATTTCGCCCAACCATCACGCGCTGGCTGAAAAATACGTGATCCTGGACAATTTCTATACTGGCGGCGCTATCAGCTTCGACGGGCATCAGTGGCTGATGCAGGCCTTCGTGAGCGATTACGTAGAGCGCGCCTTCGCCGCCTCGCCGCGCGGCTACGCATGGAACATGGCGGACGCGCTAGCGGTTTCGCCGCTCGGAATGTTCTGGCAATCGGCCACCAAGCCCTTGGATGTCCGCATTTACGGCGAATTCTGCGTGCCGGCGAAATGGGATGCGGCTCAACAGAAGGCGGTGGACATCACCGAGAGCCAGGAGTTGAGTTGGACGGCTTATTGGAATCTGTACAAAGAAGCCAAGTGGCAGAGCACGGTGGGGTCCATCAGCGGCGTGCCGGCGCTGCAGCCGTATATGGACTCGCGGTATCCGGACGATTCGGTGAACATTCCGGATCAGATCCGAGCCGAGGAGTTATTGCGCGAGTTCGCCGAGTTCGAGAAAACGGGCGAGTTGCCGAACTTGCTGGTGATCACGCTGAACAACGATCACACCAACGGGACGAAACCTGGTTCGCCCACACCGCGAGCAATGGTGGCGGATGACGACCTGGCGCTAGGACGCATCGTGGAAGCGGTTTCAAAAAGCCGGTTCTGGGCGAAGAGCTTAATTTTGGCGGTGGAGGACGACGCGCAGGACGGGTTCGATCATGTGGACGGGCATCGCACATTGGCGCTGGCTATCGGACCGATGATCCGGCGCGGAGTTGTGGATTCGAACCACTATAATCAGACCAGCCTGGTTCGAACGATCACGGAGATTTTTGGAATCCCGCAACGCACGCAGTTTCTGGCGAATGCGCGGGCGATGCACAGCATTTTTACTAACGATCGGGATCTGAGTAGTTATCAGACGCTGACGCCGAAAATTGTTTTGGACGAAATGAATCCGCCGTTGAAAGCGCTGACCGGCCGCCCGCTGTGGGCCGCGCGGCAATCGCTGGCGATGAATTGGGCTAAGCCGGATGATATCAATCAGGCCGTTCTGAATCGGATTTTGTGGTGGGATAGCAAGGGGTATGATAAGCCGTACCCGAATTTTGGAAAACGATGAGTGTTAGCAGATTTGTGGTGGCCTGCGCGTTCGCGGGTTTCGCGCTTGCACAGGAACCGAAAACGATTCCGCTGTGGCCCAACGGCGCTCCGGGAGCATTGGGCAATGATGACCCCGACAAGCCCACGCTGACCGTTTTTCTTCCATGGGACAAGCCGGTATCGCGTACCGGAGTTGTAGTTTGTCCGGGCGGCGGCTACGGCATGCTGGCGGACAATCACGAAGGCCGGCAGGTGGCGAACTGGCTCAACTCACTTGGAATCGCCGCATTCGTTTTGAAATACCGGCTGGGACCGCGGTACCATCATCCGATCGAACTGGGTGATGCGCAACGAGCGATCCGTATGGTTCGCGCGCAGGCTGCGCAATATGGAGTGGCGCCGGACCGCATCGGCATCATGGGTTTTTCCGCGGGCGGGCACCTGGCATCCACGGCGGGAACGCACTTTGACGCGGGAGACCCGAGAGCGGCAGACGCGATCGACCGTGCCAGCAGCCGCCCGGATTTCCTGGTGCTTGGTTACCCTGTGATCTCGTTCACCACACCATACACCCACCAAGGCTCGCTCAAGAACCTGCTCGGCGAGCATCCCGATCCGAAACTGGTTGAGAATCTTTCGAACGAACTGCAGGTGACATCGCGAACGCCGCCTACGTTTTTGTTTCACACGAATGAGGACAAGGGTGTGCCGGCGGAGAACAGCGTTCTGTTCTATACGGCATTGCGGAGGGCGGGAGTTCCGGCGGAGATACATATCTTCGAGCGAGGACCGCACGGAGTGGGGCTGGCGCTTGCGGATCCTGCTTTGTCGATGTGGCCGACGCTGTTGGCGAATTGGTTTCGGGAGCGTGGATTGCTGGTGGGGAAGTAGTCTAGATCAGAACGGTGAATCCGGGTGAATGTTTCAGGGCGCGATCGAACGTCACGAGATCCCGGCAACCGTGTGTTCGAGCGCCAGAATGATCTGAGTCTTTGGCTGGTCGTAGCGCTTGGTCAGCACCCATGCTAATTCGCAAAGCACAATTGCGGGAGACAGAAGGGTTCGCGGTTTCGCTGGCTTTCGTCCATCAACTCCTCGACCTTGGCGAGTTGCTTGGGGTCATCGGCGGCTAGGTATCAGACCGGGACATTAGTATCCAGGCCCCTCATAATTCTGAGAAGCCTTCCGCAATCGCTCTGTTCATCGCTTCGACGGAGACTGGCTTCTTTCGTCGCGGCCGGATAATCCCTTTGAGAGATCGAATGTCCTTGTTGCGCGGAGTTAGCGAAACTTTTCCGTTTGAATCGACCCGAAATTCCACGCGATGGCCGGTCTGAAGGCGAAGTTGTTCGCGGATCTCTTTTGGGATGGTGATTTGGCCTTTGCTGGTGAGCGTTGCGGTAGGCAATTGAGCTCTTCCTTACTTCCACTATACTCCTTACCCTAGCGTAAGGAGCCCCGAGTTCCCACTCATTTAGGACCTCGGCTTTTCCACATTCGCCAAAAACTAGTGTTGCCTAGGTCGAGTGTGTTCCAGAGTGAATCGATCATTTGGGGATTGGCTGCCAGCACGCCTTCGCGCGTTACGCCGGCGGGAACGGCGATGAATTGGGACAGGCGGTCGTAGACTTGGGCGCGATCGTCGGGCTGGACGCGGCGTAAGAGATGCCACAAGCTAATTGCATCGCGGGAGCGGGCGTTTGCCAGGATCGCGGCGATGGCCGGCCGATCGGAATCGGCATCGAAGCGATTGAGCGCATCGATTAATTCCTTGGGGGCGTCCTGATAATACGGAATGCCGGGGCCTTTGCCGGGGCGCGTGACACAGGCCGCGCCGGCTGGGATAAACGACTCGCGGCCCTTATCTTCAAACGCCACCCACCCCACGCTCACTTCCACCAGTCCCACACCGTCCGTATTCACGTTGAGCGTGTATTGGCAACCGAGGTCGACAGTTTGCGCCGACGGCGTATTTACGATGAACCGGCCGGGAGGTGCCCAGATCAACGCGCGAATTGTGCCGTGATGAAGCGCCAGCCTCTGTTCGTCCGGCCGGATGGCGAGTACGGATAGCTGCGTGTTCGGTTCCACTTCCACTTCACCGACATCGTTCAGATTCAAGCGGGCCTGTGAGTGGGCGTCGGTGTTGATGGATTCGCCTTTTGCCAGACGCGTCAATGATGGCGTTCCCTCGGTGGTCGCTACATTCCAGGCGGGCCGATTCCTCTGCCAAGCGACCCATAGCGGGCCGGACAAAACCAACAAAGAAGCCGCGATCGCCAGCAGATAGGGCACTCGGCTGCGCTTCGGAAACGGCAAGACGGGAGCCTTGTCCGACTTGTGCCCGAGTGGGGCCAGCAGATTCTCCAGCCGCTGAACATCAGGATCAGGCTCGCCGGATTTGTCCCACAAATAGTCTTCGTTCATGTGGCGGCCCTCCCTTCCATTTTTTCGCGCAGCATTTTCATGCCGCGATGCAGATTCACACGGACGGAATCCGGCGAAAGCCCGGTCTGTATCGCGATTTCGGGTCCGCTCAGGCCTTCGACCAGCCGCAGGATCAGGGTTTCGCGATACGCATCCGGAAGGCCGCGGATGGTGTCGAGCACTTCCAGAGCTTCGGGCTCGGGTGGTTTTTCTTGCAGCATGTTCTCTTTGAGCTCGGTGATTTTTGGCGCTTTGCGGTGATAATCGATAGCCTGATTGCGCGCGATCATGGCCAGCCAGCCGCCGAAAGCTTTTTCATCGCGCAAACTTTGCAATCTGCGGAGCGCGAGCAGAAAGACGTCCTGCACCATGTCTTCGACTTCGGAATGCGGGACGCGCGCGAGCAGCACGCCGTGGACCATGCGGGAGTACTGCTGGTAAAGTTGTCCGAACGCGGCGCGGCTACCATCACGGGCCTGCTCCACTAGCGAACGCCCGAGGGGTTCCTCGCGATCTACTGGCACAAAGAGTGCGATAACGCTCTCCACATGATACTCGCTAATTGGAAGGACGACGTCGCGCGGGTTTTGTTAACCACCGTAGACGGATTGAATGCGGGTGTAGAACAGCCGGTCGGCCTCTCCATGCTCGGGCGGGCCTACGCCGGAGGCTTTCCAGCCGCCGAATGGCAGCGAGATATCCGCGCCGGCGGTGGATGTATTGATCTTGAGGATGCCTGCCTGGGCTTCTTCGAGGAACCGTTGCTGTAGTTCGCGCGAGTTGCTAAAGAGCGCGGCGGCCAGGCCGTAGCGGGTTCCATTGCATAACTCCAAAGCGTGCTCGAAATTCTCGGCGCGCTGGATCACCAGGAGCGGGCTCATGGTTTCTTCTTGAATGAGCGAATGCTCCGGCCGGTCCGAGCAAAGGATGGCGGGTTGGACATAGGCGCCAGCATTCACCCAAGCTTCCTGCGCGCGGGTTGCTTGCAGGAGTTCTATGGCGTGGACGTCGTGGTCCGATCGTGCTCGGTTTAGCGAGGCGGTGGTCTCATCACGCTTGCACGCGGTGATTACGGGGCCGATGTCGGTGGCTGGATCCAGCGGATCGCCCCACACCAGTTGTTCGCCCGCAGCTTTCAATTCTTTGAGCAGTGCAGAGAACATCCCTCGATGTACGATGACGCGGCGATTGGCCGTGCAGCGCTGGCCGGCGAATCCGAAAGCGCCCCAGGCCACTTGTTTCGCGGCTTGCGTGAGATCCGCGTCATCCCAGACGATGGCGGCGTTGTTGCCGTTCAACTCGGCTTGCAGCGGGATCATGCGGCGCGCGCAAATTTCTTCCATCGAATAGCCCGCCGCCAGCGATCCGGTGAGCGTGACAGCATCGACGTGCTCGCTGGATGCGAGTGCGTGGGCCGTAGTGTGGTCGCCCAAAATCAGGCGAACGGCGTCACTCGGTACGCCGGCTTCGTGCATTAATTTCAAAATGGCCTGACTGATGCGCGTGGCCACCGGTGCCGGCTTCCAAACTATCGTGTTGCCATACGCCAAAGCCGGCGCAATTTTGCCAACCGGAATCGCTACCGGATTGTTCCAGGGCGATATCAGCGCCACCACCCCTAATGGTGGATAGCGAACGTGGCCGCCGCCTTCGCGCTTCAAGGGTTCGAACGCTTGCATTCGTCGGATCACATCGCGGACATTCGCCGCGCCCCGGCGAACTTCTTCCAGCCCGTGCGTGATTGGTTTGCCTATCTCGATGGCCATTTGGTGCGCGAGTTCGGGCGCGGCGGCTTCTAGCGCGATTGCTATCCGATCTAGAAATTCGCAGCGCGAAGGCACGGAAGTGAGGCGCCAGCGCTTAAAACCTTGTTGGGCGGCGGCGCATTCCGAGGCAATTTCTTGTCGGGCTGCGATGGGGGACTTGAAGAGCAACCGCTCGGACTGGCGGGGGGAGTGGTGAGAAAAAGTTGGTTGGCAGGCGAAAGCGCCTGCCCCACGTGCTCGAAGCCAGCGGCGGGTGGACGCGGCGTGGATAGGATCGTTGCTCGAGACGGCGTCTTCGGCGATGCGCACCTGGTAGCCGCGCTCCATGCATTCCATAGCGGCTATTCGAACGCAGGTATGCAGGTGCAATCCGGCTAGGATCACGGTATCGCGATCCCGGCGTTTCAAAGCGGCGTCCAACTCGCCATCGGCGAACGCATTGAAGCCGGATTTGTGGATAACGGTCTCGCCGCTCAGCGGCTTCAAAGGCTCAGGCGTGGCATGGCCACTGGTTCCGGCCACGCATTGCCAGCGATTTTCACGGCGCCAGTGCGGCAGACGCCTGTCGTCTTCGCGGTGTATGGTGGTCCAAATGTGTATCACCGGAATCTCTTGCTGGCGGCAGTGGGTCAGCAGCGCAGCGGACTGCTGGATTAACGTGTCGGCGGACGGTTGAAGATCGGGCGTGGCCAGATAATCGGCCTGAAGATCAACCAGCAGCAGCGCAGGTTTCATGAGCGGGCTTGATTTGGGGCGAGCGGAGAATCCGTTCCACGAACCGCTCAGTTATGGCGCTGGTACTCAGGATTTGGCAGCCGGGCTCAGCCAGATCGGCTGTTCGGAATCCTTGGCGCCAGACCTTGGCGAGAGACGTCTCAATGGCGGTCGCAGCCTGATGCAATCCAAAACTCTCGCGCAACAGCATCGCCAGCGACAAAATCTGGCCAGCAGGATTGCACGTATCCGTTCCGGCGAGGTCATGCGCGCTGCCATGATTGGTTTGAAAAACGCCGTGACCTTCGGGGTTGAAGTTGCCGGAAAATGTTATGCCGCGGGAGGAAACCAAAACTCCTGCGATGTCGGCAAGAATATCGCCGAAGAGATTGGGAGCCACGATTACGTCGAAGCAGGCCGCGTTCTGGATCAATTCATAGGCCACCAGGTCGACATTCATGAAGGCTGGTTCGACGCCGTGTTTCAGAGCCGCAGCGGTTCCAACCTCGCGCCACAGCGCGCTCATGCCAGGGATGCCGCCATCCTTGATGATGATGTGTAGACCGCCGCGCCGGTCCGCGGATGCCCGGGCTGCTACTTCGACGATACGTTGAATTTCCCATTCGCTGTAGCTGAACGAATGCTCCGCGACTTTACCACGGCCCGTCATGCGCTGACTGCCTTCGCCTTGGTAGACGCCGCCGATGTTATCGCGAATCAGAAGGATATCCACTCCTTCTAAATAGCGCGGGATAATTCTCGCAGCACCGGCCAATTCCCGCACCGGCTGAATAGGCACGAACTTCGCGAATAAATCGAAGCGCCGGCGAAGATCATATACGTAGCGTCCGCCACCGGGTCCGCTGAGGACTGCACCGCCTTGGCGAAACACATCGGAGCAGAAATCCACGACTTCATCCGGCAGCCAGCGGCCAAAGTGCGTGAGGGCGTCCTCGCCGATCAAGGCGCCGCGTCTTACTTCGAACTCGATACCGGTAACTTGACTGATCGCAGCCAATACCTGCAAGGACGAACCGATAACTTCGGGCCCGACGCCTGTTCCTTCCAGTACGCCGATCAAGGGCCGGGGATTCGCCGATGGAGCCGCCAATCCGCCCAAATAGGCGATAAGCCTAGCGGGATCGCGCGGTTTACCGTTGATCATGATGGATGTTCATTAGCCGGCAGCCGCCTTCGCCAAAGCGCGCCGGGGCAGCAACCGGGCGAGATGATCGGCGAGCTGGGCTGCGTTCTCCGGCGCCAATAATAAAGTGTTGTGATCTCCGCTAACGTGACACTCAGACAGGCCTGCGCGTGCAAAATCGTTCCAGCCCAGCCGCGGGTCGCTTAGAACTTCGGTGCTGACCGGCTGATCGGCGGCAATAAAATGAATGATGGGCGCCGGAAATTCCCGCGGCGTGTATTCCCACATCGCCATTCCGTTCAGTGTTTTCTCTGCTTGTCCCGTTACTAAAACATCCGAACCGATGGCCGTCAAAACACGGCTTGCGTTGCCCTTGCGGCGGCGCGCGAAGATGCGGCCTAGCGCATAAAGATGCTGGCGCATGGCCGTGGCCGTGGTCGCGAGTTTCCCCGAACCGAGCGCCAGCGCCAACTCGCGCGCCTTGATGGCGTAGCGCCGCCATTGCTTGTGAACCTTTGGATACCCGGGCGTGGCGGCGTCGAAAAGCACCAGACATTCGATTTGCTGGCCTTGCGACATCAGTTGAAGGGCGGCTTCGTAGGCGATTACACCTCCGTAGCAGTGGCCGCCCAGAATATAGGGACCTTCGGGGCACTGGCCCCGAATAGTCTCTACTGCGCAACTTGCGAGTTCTTCCACCGAGAGGAGGCGTTTGCCCCGCGTGGGATCGGCGTGGCAAACCACAAAAAATGGCTGGTCAGCATCCAGGCTCTTGGAGAAGTGCCTCAAGTAATATGGATCTTGCGCGCTGGCCGGGAAACAGAAGAACGGCGTCCGCGATCCGTTTCTACGAAGCGCGAGGATGCGGTTGGGTGCGGCGCCTGGTTGTTCCGGCGCACTGCATTCGGCCACAATGCGAGCCAAAGTCTCGATGGTCGGATTGTCGAAAAAATCGACCCTTGCCGGCAGCTCGCTGCTCGTTCGTAGCGCTCGCTGCGCTTCGGTTAGCATAACCGCAGCGGCCAGCGAGTCACCGCCGAGATCGAAAAAATCGTCGAAGATGTCAATCTGTTCGACGCCCAGAATTCGACGCCAGATATCGATCAGCGCGCCCTCCACGGGTTCAAGTGAATGGCCTCGCGACGTGCAGTGCAACGGGCTGCGCAACTGTTCAGCCAGCACCGCTCGCTTTGGCTTGCCCGTGGAAGTGCGCGGGATGGATTCAATTAGTACGATGCGGCGCGGGACTTTGAACGGAGCGATCTGGGAGGCCGCGAACTGGCGCAGTTCAGGCTCCGAGGCGCAGGTTCCAGGACGAAGAACCACCGCCGCAAAAATATCCTCGCCAAGAGTTGCGTGGGGAATTGCGCAAGCGGCTGCTTCGGCAACCGCGGGATGACTCATTAGCGCTGCTTCCACTTCTTGCGGGGCAATTTTCTTGCCGCCCCGGTTGATCATTTCCTTCAGCCGCCCCGTGATGAACAGGAAACCTTCGCGGTCCAGCCGGCCAAGATCGCCGGTTCGGAACCAGCCGTTGCGGAAAGCGGACTGAATGGCTTCCGGATTATCAAGGTATCCGGAAGTGACGGAGGGTCCGCGGACGACGATCTCGCCTTCACATTCTGGAGGCAGAATGTTCCCAGATGGATCGGCGATAGCCAGCTCGAGGCCGCTCGAACGGCCCACCGATCCGGGCTTGCGATCGTCCAGCGTATTGCGAGCGACGCCGCCAGTCTCAGTGAGTCCATAGCCGTTGAGAACGGGAACGCCGGTGGCTTCCTCCAGCAGAGTGAGGAGCTGGGGCTCCGATGGCGCCGTCGCGCTGCGAACGAAGCGCAGCGGAGCGTCGCGAAAGATCTCGGGATGTTCGCGCGCCACAGCGAGAATCGCGCGGTTGAGAGGTGGGCTCGAGGTAAACCAGGTTGGGCGCAATTCCGTGAGCCATGTAGGAAAGTTGCTTGCGTCAAAACCGGGAGTGCAGATCGCACTTCCTCCGCAGGATAGTTGCGTCAACACAGTGGCCAGACCATGCAGGTGAAATAGCGGCATGAGGCTCAATAGGCGGTCAGAAGCGCTTAACTGCAGGGCTCGCGAATCGTGCATGGACAGCGCTTGAATGTTCCACCATGTCATTGGAACAAGCTTCGGCGAATCCGTGGTGGCAGATGTAAAAAGCAGGAGTGCTGCGTCCGTTGTTCGTCCGGGTGCGCGGCCCGCTTCGCCCCACAACTCGAAGACGCCTGCGGGCTGGTCCGCTGCCCGGTGCATTGTCAGAACCCGCATCTTCAAGGATTGCGCCGCGCGAGCCGCGGGTCCTGGCACATCAGCGGGGGCGACCAGAGTTCGTGCGCCCAGGCGGCTCAGGTAGAAATGGCACTCGCTCTCAGTGAGCGAAGGGTCCAGGGGCGCGCACGCTCCGGTAGCTGCCACGGCCAGAAACGCAGTGATCAATTCCGGGCCACCCGGTAGTACTAGGGCCGTGACCTCTCCTGGAGAGACGCCAAGCGTGTGTTGCAAGGATTGGACGTGATTCCAAAGTCGGCGATATGTGAGCGGATCGCGTCCTGGAGCTAGCAGAGCTATCGCGTCCGGCGTCTCGGAAGCTCGGTGACGAAGTCCCAGGAAATCCTCCGAGCCGGGTTTGCAGGATAACCCTTGCGACATTTTATCGTTCGATTGTAACTCAGATACAGATTCGCGGCCAGAACAAGCGGCACAGTCGGCCAGGAAGTCCTCAGCCAAATCGCAAAGCCACCCACGAAATCGCGCGATCCGGCGTCCGCCAATCGTGAAACTCTCTATCGCACAGGCGGATCCAGCACCATCTCAAGTGACGTGGAACAAATCCTCGCGCGCAAGCCCATCGCCTTCAAGCAATTCGCGCGCGACTATTCTTCCCGCCTTCAGCCCTCCCGAGACCGGCTCAACCACTCCCGCGCCGCCTGATCCGATTCGAACAACTTGAAATATCCCGCGTGCCCTTCCTCCGCCGCCATCTCGCCAAACCGGCTGCTGAATCGAACGTTCTCCGGACTGTACACCACGGCAATCCGGATCCTATAGGTCCGCAGCTTCTGCAAAATAGCCCCCGCCTCGCCCGAGCTCAGGTCAAAGAAGTTCGCCGTGAGATTCTCCGCGTACAGCAGAGCAGAGTCCACGCCGTTCGAATAGCATCCTTCAATCACCAGACTCGCGTCATCCACTTTCCGCATCAACCCCTCGCCCGGCCGCCACTCCTTGAGTTTCATGCTACGATTCTACGCAAATATGTCTTTTCCAAACGAACCCACTCGCCGCAACTTGTTGGCACTAGCCCCCGCCGTGCTCCTCGCGCAACACAAGCTGGACCCAGCCACGCTAGTCCCACCGTATCCGGAAACCGGATTTCAATCCATCTTCGACGGCAAAACGCTCACCGGTTGGGACACCGACCCCGATTTCTGGCGCGTCGAAAATGGCGCCATCGTGGGCGAAACCAGCCCCACGCATCAACCCAAGCAAAACACGTTCTGCATCTGGCGCGGCGCGCAACCCGCCGATTTCGATTTCCGCGCGCAATATCGCCTCACCGGCGGATCCGCGGGCAACAGCGGTTTCCAATACCGCAGCGTCGAGCGCCCCGACGTTGCGAAATGGGTAATGCAAGGCTATCAGGCCGACATCGACGCCCAGCAAATGTTCACCGGGCAGCTCTACGAAGAACGCGCCCGTGGATTCCTGGCTCTGCGCGGCATGCTCGCGTACGCAGGCGACGGAAAAAAAGCCGGGATGCTAGGCAGCGTAGGCGACTCCGATCAATTGAAAAGCTACATCAAGATCGAAGACTGGAACGATATCCAAGTGCTCGCGCGCGGCAATTCGCTGGCCCATCTATGGAACGGCCACGTAATGTGCGTATTCATTGACGACGACTCAGCCCACCGCAAAGCCGAAGGCCTGATCGGCATTCAACTCCACGTAACCCCCACCGGCATGAAAATTGAAACGCGCAACATCCGCATCAAGACTCTTTGACGTGGCGCACGCACTCTTGCGTGCGCGTCGGCACTCATGCCGACTCCTCTTGCTATTCCTTCAACCCAAACGCATACACCGTGGAATCGTACGTAGTGACATAAATCCTCCCACCTGAAATCGCGATCCCACTAAAATGCGTCCAACCCGGCATCGTGTTCCCACTCGAAAACAATTCTTTCCCCGTGCTCGAATCAAATGCATAGAGCACCGCGTTGCCGGTATGCATCGCTGCCCGCTCCTTGGAATTGAACAAACCGCCCTCCGGCTTCCACTGCCGATTGAACTCGCCGGTGGAAACCGCGTACACCACGCCATTGGCGACAATCGGCGGATCAGGAGCATTCATGTCGCGCGAATTCCACGCCGGCGTCAGCATCGGCTTTCCATCTTTATCCTCCACATGGAACCCCATGATGCTACCGTTGGGAGCCGGACCATTCACATGCGCGAACGGCGGAGCTTTGGTGGACGCCGCACCCAGCGCCGGCGCATACAACCACCTCTCGCCGGCTTCATCCTGCCACGTCGCGAAAGCTCCCCAAAATCCCCGTCCCGCGAAGTCCGCTTCTTCATTCACCCACAACGGACTACGATACAGCGGCGTCTTGTGATCGCCTCCGCCAATAGCCTTCGCGTCCAGCAGCGCAATCACGCCTTCCTTCCCGCCCGACCCCAGCAGCTCCCAATCCTTGAATTTGAAATACACCGCGCTCATGCTGCCCGCGTCCAGATCCTTGCGCGTCAAGTAGCTGTGATTCGACGGCGTGTAGTAATCCACCAGTTTCAAATCGCGCGTGGATAGTTGCAAAATCGTATCCGGCAGTTTGCCTGCGCTTTCGTTGTATTCGCCATCTCCCGTCTGCGCGTACACAAAACCTGTGGGACCGATCACTGCACCTGCCCGCCCCCAAACGCCGGCTCCATTCGGGCTCGATTGGAAAAATGCAATCTTCTTTTCCGGACTGCCCAGATCCATCGCATACACGCCCGATTTCGCTCCGTTGCAGCCTTGCGAAGTGGTCGTGTATAAAACGTTGTGATACAAACCCAGGCTCCAGTTCTTCGAAAAAGCCGGCACGAACTGAATCGGCGGCGCTTTATCTTCGCCATTGTGGATGTCCAGCGCGTGCAGCTTTCCATCGCTCGAAATCGTGTACACCATAACATCCAAACCGCGCTTGGCGATCAGCGGCGTCGCATTCAGCGCGTTGGGGCACAGCCAGAACGGCGATTGTTTCGGTTTCGAATCCGGAGTGAACGTTTTCTTCCACAGCAGCTTGCCCGTCTCGGCATCCAGCGCGAACAAATTATCGGACGCCCCGCCCACCACCACAATCTCTTTCATGCCTTGCGGCGTCACCACCCATTCGGCCGCCACCGGCGCCGTCAGCGAATTGAGCTCGCGCGGTTCGTTCTCGAGCGACGCCTTCCACAACAACGTCAGATTCTTCGCGTTCTCGCGATTGATGTCCTTCTCGCCCTGCGCCCACCCAGTCCGCTGCGGATCGCCCCCAAACGACAACCAATCCGAAGCGTATCCCGGCGCAACCACACAGAGTGCAAACCACAGCAATCCATTTCGCAAAAGCATGAGTTCATTGTAAACGTAGCGCACGCACTCCTGCGTGCAGCGTCGGCACTCATGCCGACGTTACAAAGTTACCGCCGACCCGTCAGCAGGGTCACCTCAGCATGCAAGCCCCGAACTACGTCGATGGCTTTCACCGCAGATTCCCATTCAACGTCCCGGTCGGCTTCCACATACACAGGCCAACTCGGCGGGCGTCTGAGGAGCCCAGTCTGCAACACCTTGCCGAGATCCTCCCATGCCACCGATTGCGAGTCCACAAGAAGATTCGGACGATGATTGTCTCCCCGCCATTCCAGCCGCACATACAACGGCTGTATCCCTCCAACAGCCTGTAAGCGCGGCTCCCGCTTCAAAAGATGCACCCTCAATCCACGGGGAGAGTAAAATACCCAGGATTGGAAAACATCATCGTCAACATCACGAACATGTAGATGCTCCCCGCCACCAGCCCGAACGAAGGAATCCCCACCGGCGTCCGCCTCCGCGCGACTCTTGGGACTAAACGATAACGTCCGCCGCCAGTCCCCCCATAAGCGAGATCCGCTACCGCCCCCGGCGCCTTACGGAATCGATCGCTAGCCGCGATCACCACCAGACTTGCGCCCACCCCGGCGCAAATAAGGCTCAGCCACAAAAGCACCGGTGCGTATCCCGCGTAAGCGCTGGAATCCGCGCTGATCTCAAGCCTCGGATGCGAGGAACCCTGACAGCTCGCGTCGCTCAGGAACTCTAAATCGAGATCATAAATCCCGCTCCCGACGCGAAACTCATCGAGATATTCGACGGAATCCGACCTGGCGGCCACCCGCCCACCCGTGTAAAGAATCCAACGCACCGGCCCGCTGCAATTGGAGGTATATCGGCGCCAATCCCAACCCAGCGAGATCCAGTATGTAGATCTCAGATTGATTGGAAAAGGACCAGTCCTGAAGTGGCCGCCCTTAAAAGTCACAGGCATATCGACGGGGACCAAAATTCGCGTCGCCATCCAAAGATACCCGCCAATCCCCGCCACCATTAGAACCACCCCGGCAAACGCGGATCGTCGCATCATTCAATTAGACCCCAATAAGATGCGCAAAGTGCCGGCTATAAAAAGCGATACAACCCTTAAGAGGAAGCTACGCCGGAAGATCAAAAAAACCAACCATCCAACGACATCGCCCACGGCGACTTTGTAGCGCTCTCCGTGAGCGCAGGCCTTTCCGTTACAGCAAGCTCGGCAGCAGCAGCCGCCGCCATTATTGAAACCGAAGTCGAAATCAAAACTCCCGGCGGAACGTGCGAGGACAAGCCTCCGACTTGTCAACTTATTGGTGCAGGCACCACGCGAAACCTCCGCTTCCCCTCAATGCGGTAAGTTTCGAAATCCGCATGATCAACGGTCAGAATCGTCGCGATCGACTCCCGCCTCGCCAGAAACACCAATGTGGCATCGGAAAAATCCATCGGCCGATCCCAATAGCGTGACATGAGAACCTGCAGTTGCCCCAATTCCGTGCCCTCGATGCTCCCCAGCTCCAATGCTCCGGAACGCACGAATTTCCAGGCCGCCTCCACTTCCCGCCGCGAATCGCCGACCAGATGGAACAGCTCGGTCAGTACTGATTCCGACGTCAACAGTGGGAGACAAGCTGCCGGATTGCGGCCGCACACCGGGAATGCCAGCGGTCGTTCCTGTCGAGCAGCGCCAGAATAGCTCCCGTATCAATGAGTGCGTTAGCGGGCATGACGCCGGGCCAGCCGTTTTCGAATCGCCTCACGCGCTGTCTCGGCCCGCCGCGGATTGCGCCCCGCCAGAACGCCCACCGAGCTCGCTACCTCAGCCTGCAGTCTGCCCTGCACCTCGTCGTCAGCAGTCTCCGTTCGCCCATTCCGCAGCCAATCGCGGACAGCCATTTCCAGGATCGCCGATGTCGACACATTCCTTAAGCGTGCAGCGCGTTCCAGGTCCGACTTGAGTTCCGCCGAGAGCCGCCAACTGTAGACTTCGGTCCTCATGTACTACACTGTAGTGCACCGCCCTACGTTCCTGCCAACTCGATCCAAAGGCGATACAATTCTTAGAAGAACACCATGACCGAAGATCAAAAGAACCATCCATCCGGCGATATCGCCCGCCGCGACTTTGTAGCGCTCTCCGTGGGCGCGGGCCTTGCCGCATCAGCAACCTCGGCCGCGGCAGCCGCCGACGTAATTGAAACCGATGTCGAAATCAAAACTCCCGACGGAACCTGCGACGCCGCATTCATTCACCCCAAATCCGGCTCTCATCCGGGTGTCCTGCTCTGGCCCGACGCTTTCGGTTTGCGCCCCTCCATGCGCGACATGGCCAAGCGTCTCGCCGCGTCAGGATATTCAGTGCTCGTGCCGAACCCGTTCTATCGCCTCACCAAAGCTCCTTTCACGGACGCCTCCAATTTCAATTTCCAGAATCCGGACGACCGTGCCAAGATCATGCCCCTCATGGCGTCAGTAGGCGCGGCCGGCGCGGCCGAGAAGGACGCAATCGCATACGTCGGCTTCCTCGATGCGCAAAAGCAAGTGAACCCGTCGAAGAAAATCGGCACCCAGGGTTACTGCATGGGCGGACCGCTAGTCGTCAGAACCTCAGCCACCCTGCCCGATCGCATCGGTGCCGGCGCATCCTTCCACGGCGGCGGCTTGGTCAGTGATAAACCCGACAGCCCGCACCTGCTAGCCCCGAAAATAAAGGCCCACATGTATTTCGGCATCGCATCCGATGACGACGCGAAACAGCCCGATGCCAAAGACAAGCTGAAGGAAGCTTTCCCCTCGGCCGAAATCGAAGTCTACGCCGGATGCCTGCACGGCTGGTGCGTTCCGGATATGCCAATGCGAGACGGCAAGCCGCTCTACAGCAAGCCCGAAGCCGAGCGCGCCTGGACCAAGCTCCTGGCTCTCTACAAATCCTCCCTAGCCTAGGTTTTGTGGCGCAGGCACTCTTGCCTGCAGCGTCGGCACTCATGCCGACGCAGTTTCATAGGGGGACAAAATGACCTTGAGGCTATCCTTACTTCTTCTCCCCGTCATGGTCGCCCCCCTCTCCGGACAAAACCCCGCACCGCTTAAGGCCGGCGATCACGCGCCACCCATCATTTGGACCCGTATCCTGCAGCCTCTCACGAACCAAGCCCCTCCGCCCTTCCTCGGACGGACCACTGTGATCGGTTTCTTTCCGAACGTCTCCAGCAATGCATCGTCCGTTTCGCGTAGAAACAAGTTAATTGCACAGTTCGCCAATAAATCGGTAAATTTCATTTGGATCACCTCCGAATCCGAACTAACCCTCGTGCCGTGGCTCGTGGAACATCCCCTGAACGGCTGGCTGCTGCTGGACCCGACAGGAGAAACTACCCGCGTATATGGAGCGGAACTAACGGGCGCGGTGATCATCGATTCAAACGGCCGAATCGCCGGCTTCACCTTCATGGATCCGGACCGTGAGCAAATCCAGGCCGTTCTGGATGGACGCGCCCTCGCTATCGACGGTGATGCCACCGATGCCCAACTGGACGAAATCCTCGCTGGCCGCGCGGTCCGTCTAGACGCCGCGCCCTACCACGCACCGGACGCCGGGACGAAACCCGATATCCCGCCATCCTATGAAGTTCATATTTCTCCCACCACTACGCGCGGCACCACCAGCTCTGCCGGACCGGGTTTCTGCGTGCTACGGGGCTATGATCTAAGAACGATCCTCTCAGTAGTAACAGGGAAGGACTCCACCCGCATCCTCCTGGCTGCTTCTCTCGAAAACAACCAGGGATACGATTTCGTCTTAGTTCTTCCGCGCGCAGAAGATCAGACCACCGTCCATCGCATCCTGCAACATGGCATTGAAAAGTATTTTCAAGTTTCGATCACGCTCGAGGAAAG
>Ga0187871_10000221_pt1 | contig 53527 bp, 50 predicted proteins | sample June2016WEW_16_1_FD_132988 | JGI IMG/M metagenome (GOLD analysis project Ga0187871, IMG submission 132988) | Peatland microbial communities from SPRUCE experiment site at the Marcell Experimental Forest, Minnesota, USA - June2016WEW_16_10 | ecosystem: Environmental > Terrestrial > Soil >...
CGTCCACGCCCTATTTCGCCGTGGTGTGCGGGCTGTCGCCAGAGCTGTGCGGCGGGGCCTCGACGCAGCAGTTGCCCATCCAGATCAACCCTACCGGCACGCTGGACTTCATCGTACAATTCGAGCCTTTTCAATTGGGATCCGCCAGCGCCACGATGACGATCTGCGCCGCCGCGGTCTGCGCCGGCAATGCCATCACGGTATTCTTGTCGGGCACGGGCGTGCAAGGGCTGACCCTGCTCTGGAACGGCCAGCCGCTGGGCGCCGGGCAAACCGTGAGCTTCGGCGAGGTGCAGGTGGGCGCCAGTCTGACCATCGCGCTATCGCTGACCAACGATACCCTTGCGCCGCTCACCGCGCCAGCGATCCCCGCTCTCACAGGCGGCAGCTTCAGCCTTTCAGGCAGCGCGCTGGCAGCCCCCACCGTCGCGCCCGGTGCATCCGCCGAGCTGGATGCGATCTTCACGCCCACTGCCACCGGTCCGCAACAGGCAACGTTGACTGTCGGTCTGAACACCTATCCCCTCGAGGGCACGGGGGTGGCGCCTCCGCCGCCGGTGTTTCCCGCTGCATCGCTCCAACTGACACCCGCCACGCTCGCCAGCGCGCAACAAGGGGCGCTTTCGGTGAATCTGGCGCAGGCGTCTGCGTCCGCCGGCAGTGGCACTGTGACGCTTACGTTCCAGTCCGCGGTCTCTGGCGTCAGCGACGATCCCAGCGTCGTCTTCGCGGATGGCACGCGCTCGGCCGCATTCGCCGTCACGGAAGGCGCGTCGATTGGAGAGTTTACGGGCGGGCCGACGGTTTCGTTCGCCGCCGGCACCACGGCGGGCACGCTGACCTTCACCGTGACTTTAGGTAGCAACACGGCACAAGCCAATGTCACGATTCCCGCGGCGGTCATCGGCATCGACGCGGCGGTTCCGGCGCGCAACGTGGCATGCGACCCGGCCCTGGTGTACTGTACGGCCACTAACATCGAGCTGCAAGTTAACGGCTGGGACAACACCCGGAGCGCATCCCAACTGGTATTCAACTTTTTCGATTCCGCCGGCAATGCGATCGCGCCAGGCAACATCACGGTGAACGCCGCTGCGGCATTCCAGAGTTATTTTCCCGGCTCGAACCTGGGCGGCGTCTTTGGCTTGACGGCATTTTTCCCGGTGACCGGGGATGCCGACGACGTGGTTGCGGCAGTAGTGCAACTGACCAACTCGGTGGGCACCGCGCAGAGCCAGCAGATCGCCTTTTGAGTGGTCCCGTGGCGCACGCCCCCGGCGTGCCGCGCCGGCACCCCCGCCGGCGCAGGCGAGCGAAGCTCGGCGGAAGAGCGGGCCTGCGAGGCCCGCGCAGGCTGCGAGCCTGCCCCACGACGGCTCACAGGACCGCCAAAACCCTCTTGACAGTTTCAAACAGATGTTTTAAAATGCTGTTTAATCCATGCCGCGCGACGCCACCGAAGCCCGCATCCTCGAATCCGCCGGCCATGTCTTCTCCGAGACGGGCTTCCAGGCCGCCAAGGTGCGCGACATTTGCGCGCGCGCCGGAGTCAATCTGGCCGCGGTGAACTATCATTTCGGCGACAAGCTCGGGCTCTACAACGAAGTCCTGCGTTTTGCCGCGTGCGCGGCCGGCGCCGCCTCGTTCGATCCCGTTCTGCCGGGCCGCACTCCCGAGGCCAAGCTGCGCGCGTTCGCGCGCCTGCTGCTGGAACAGATGTTCGGCGAAGACCGGCCGGCTTGGCCCGTGCGCCTGATGACCCACGAATTGGCGGAACCCACGCCGGCTTTCGATGGCGTGGTCGAACAGATCATGCGCCCCAAACACGACGCCATACGCGCCCTGGTGGCGGGCGTCATCGGCCGTCCGGCGGACCATCGCCAGACGCGCCTGTGCGCGCAAAGCATTATCGGGCAGATCACCACTTACGCGCATGGCCGCGAGGCTCTCAAGCGGCTGTGGCCGGAACTGCGTTTCACCCCCGACACGCTGGATGAAATCGCCGGCCACATCGCGTCCTTCTCGTTCGCCGCGCTGAAGACCTTCGCGCGGCGCAACGCGGCGGCCAAACCGAAACGAAAACAAACTGCGAGGTGAATATGAAGAATCCCCCCTTCTACGATGCGCAGGCCGGCCGCGCCCGGACCGTCATCATCCTGATCGTGCTGCTGCTGGCCGCCGGCGCCGTCACCGTGTGGCGGGTGGCGTTGGCCAAACAGGGTGGCCCCGCCAATGTCATCTATCTTAGCGGACGCGTGGAAGGCGACGACTCGGCGGTGTCGTCCAAAGCCACGGGCCGGCTGCTCGAAGCCAAAGTGCGGGAGGGTGACGAGGTGAAGGCGGGCGATGTCATCGCGGTCCTGGACGACCAGCAGATGCGCGATCGCGAAGCCGAAGCGCAGGCCACGGTGGCGCAGGCCGAAGCGAAGCTCGAATGGGCGCGCAAGCAGATCTCGGTGCTGGAGGACCAGTTGCGCCAGAACTCGGTCGAAACCGGGCAGTCGAAAGTGGACGCCAATGGCCGCGTCAGCCAGGCGCAAGCCGAACTGGCGGCGGCGGAAGCCGAGTTGGCGCAGCAGGAAGCCGCCTATAAGCTGGCCCTCTTCGATAAGGACGCCTATACGCGTCTGGCGCAGTCGGGCGCGGTATCGGAACGCCAGGGCAAGCAGGCTGAAACCACGGCGGAGACCCAAGCCGCATTGGTGTCGGCGGCCAAACGCCGGGTGGAAGCGTCGCGCGGCGCGCTCGCCACGGCCCAAGCGACTCTCAGCAATCCGGACATACGGAGCCTGCAAGCGGCAACGCTACGCCGGCAGATCGCCCAGCAGGAAGCCGACATCGCCAGCGCCACCGCCGATGAACAACATGCGCGCGCGGCTCTACTGGAGGCCAAGGCCAACCGCAAGGATCTCACCGTTACGGCGCCATTCGACGGCACCGTGGTCACCCGCACCGCCGAACCGGGCGAGGTGCTCACGGCCGGCACGCCCATCGTCACGCTGCTCGATCTGCGCAAGGTGTATCTGCGCGGCTATATTCCCGAAGGGCAGATCGGACGCGTGAAAGTCGGCCAGGCCGCGCGCGTCTACCTGGATTCGAATCCCAATCAGCCGCTGGACGCGTATGTGCAGCGCATCGATCCGCAGGCCACGTTCACGCCCGAAAACACTTACTTTCGCGACGACCGGGTGAAGCAGGTGGTGGGCGTGAAGCTGGGATTGAAGAGCGGATTCGGCTATGCCAAGCCGGGCATGCCGGCCGATGGCGAAGTCCTGGTGGCGGGCGACGCGTGGCCGCCGGAAAGCCATCGGAAATGACGCGCGATCGCCATACGGACGAAGTTGGCGGCGCCGGCGCCGCGGCGCTGGCCGAGCCGGCGGAGATGCATGCACCGGATCGCGTGGCCGTTCGCGCGCGCGGTTTGTGCAAGAACTACGGTCCCGTGGAAGCCGTCAGAGGCATCGATCTGGAGGTCCATGAAGGCGAGATCTTCGGCCTGATCGGTCCCGATGGCGCCGGCAAGACCACCACGTTCCAAATCCTCGCCGGCATCATGGAAGCCACCTCCGGCGTTGTCGAAGTTTTCGGCAAGCCCGCCCGCGAGTCACGCGCCGTGGTCGGCTATCTGACCCAGACGTTCAGTCTGTACCCCGATTTGAGCGTAGACGAGAACATCCGCTATGTGGGCGATCTGCGGCACGTGCCACCTAAGGAGATCGGCGAACGGGGCGACCGCTATCTGCAGATGTTCGACATGCACCGTTTCAAAGACCGGCTGGCGGGACGGTTGAGCGGCGGCATGAAGCAGAAACTGTCGCTGGTCTGCGCGCTGGTGGCGCAACCGCGCGTGCTGCTGCTGGATGAACCCACTACGGGCGTCGACCCGGTCTCCCGCCGCGAATTCTGGGACACCCTGGCGCACCTGGCCGCGGACGGCCTGACGATTGTGGTGGCCACGCCTTATCTGGATGAAGCCGAGCGCTGCCACAAGGTCGCGCTGATGCATCTCGGCCGGATCCACCAGTCCGGCACGCCGGTTGAATTGCGCGACAGCCTGGGCATGCGGCGGCTGGAGGTCCACACCGACAATCTGGCGGAGGCCGAGGACCGGCTGACGGAAGCCGAAGACGGCGTGATCGGAGATGTCCAGCGGTTTGGCGACCGGTTGGACGTGATTGTGAAGGATCCCGCGGCGGGCCGCGCGGCGGTGGAAGCGACGCTGGCGAAGGCGGGGATCGCCGTGCGCGATCTTCGCGTCGCCGATCCCATGCTGGAAAATACCTTCGTAGCGCTGCTGCGTGCCATGGGACAGGAGTTGCATGCGCCGCCCTTCCCCGGCCGTCATCCGCATCGCGATCTGAAAGGCGAAGTCGCCATCGGCGCGCAGAATCTGACGAAGCGGTTCGGCGCGTTTACGGCTGTGCACAACGTGAACCTGAGCGTGCGCTACGGCGAAGTATACGGCCTGCTGGGCGCCAATGGAGCGGGCAAGACGACCACCATCAAAATGTTGTGCGGGTTGCTCGACCCCACCAGCGGCACGCCGCGGCTCACCGGCGGGCAGGGCGGCATGCGATCCGAGGAGGTGCGCTCGCTGGTCGGCTACATGTCGCAGAAGTTCTCGCTGTACGACGATCTGAGCATCGACGAAAACCTGGATTTCTTCGCCGGCGTGTACGGCGTGCCGGCCAGCGAGATCGCGGAAAAGAAAAAGTGGGTGCTGGATTTTTCCGGCCTGACCGGGAAGGAGCAGCAGATTACAGGGAGCTTGCCGGGTGGTTGGAAGCAGCGCGTGGCGTTTGGCGCAGCCACCATGCACGAACCCAGCGTCCTGTTTCTGGATGAGCCCACCTCGGGCGTGGACCCGCTGGCGCGCCGCGCGTTCTGGCGTATGATCAACCGGCTGGCGGACATGGGTACCGCCATTCTGGTGACCACGCATTACCTGGAGGAGGCCGAGCAGTGCAACCGCCTGGGTTTTATGGCGGGCGGGGAATTAGTGGCCGAGGGCGCGCCCAGCGCCATCAAAGCCAGGCAGAGCGGGCACCTGCTGGAGTTGCGCGTGGACCAGCCGCAGCGCGCCGCCGACAAGCTGAAAGAGCAGATGGAGCGCTGGCGCGTATCCCTGTTCGGCGACCGCCTGCACGTGATCGTGGACGACGATGTAGCGACTGCCGAAAAACAGCTCGCCGAGCGTTTGCGCGACGCCGGCGTAGCGGTGCGTGAGGTTCATGAAGAAAGCTACTCGCTCGAAGATGTCTTCATCGCGGTAGTGGAAAAAGCCCGTCAGGAAGGCAAATTTGCCTCCGAGGATTAATGTGGGGCAGGCTCGCAGCCTGCGGCGGCCTCGCAGGCCGCCAGAAGACTAAATTATGAGACGCATCTTCTCGCAAGCCCGCAAAGAACTGACCCAGTTGATCCGCGACCGCCTGGCCTTGGCCCTGGCGCTGGTGCTGCCCCTGATTCTGCTCTTCCTGCTCTCGACGGCCATCTCTTTGACCGTGCATAATCTGCCGCTGGTGATTCAGGATCTGGACGATTCTTCCGCCTCGCGGCGCTTCGCCGACGCCTTCCGCTCGTCCATTTCCTTCCATGTGGTTTCCTGGCCCCCGGATCGCAAGCCGGAAGATGCGCTCACCGCAAACCGGGCGCGCGGTGTGCTGGTCGTTCCCCGAAACTTTGGCCACGATCTGGCCCGCGGCGCGAACGTCCAGGTCCAGTTGCTGGTGGACGCCACGGATTCCAATACCGCCCGCATCGTGCAAGGCTATGTCAACCAGATCACCCACGCCTTCAATCGGGACTCCGGCGCCCTGGCGAACGCCATGCTGGTCGGCGAACAGGTAAGGCTTTGGTACAATCCCGGCCGCGACTCCCCGAAGTTCTACAGCCCCGGAATTTTCGTAATGGGCATCTCCATGTTCCCGGCGCTGCTGGCGGCTCTGTCCATGGCTAAAGAGGGCGAGCAGAAAACAATCCTGCAGGTCTACGTTTCCAGCATTTCGGCGCACGAATTCCTGCTGGGCAAGATTCTCGCCTACATGGTCGTCGCGGCGTGCGAATGGACCCTGGCCATGATCAGCCTGCTGACGTTCTTCGGGCAGCACATCGCCGGAGACCCGACGCCTTTCCTGGTCGGCAGCGTGCTCTATGCCTTTTGCGTCGCCAGCTTCGGGACATTTGTCGGCGCGGGTATTCCGAACCAGGCGGCGGCCATTCAAACCGTGGCGCTGGGCGGTTTCTTGCTGGTGTTTCTCCTGTCCGGATTGATTTTTCCGGTGGAGAACATTCCAGGCGGCCTGCGCTGGCTTTCCAACATCGTGTGGGGCCGGTATTACATCGAAATTGTGCGCGACGCTTTGTTGCAGGGCGGCGGATGGCCGGCCATGTGGTTTTCCGTTTTGATGATCGCGGTGCTGGGCGCGGTGTTCTACACGCTGGCCTGGACCACCATGCGCCGCATGCAGGTGAAAGCATGACGCCGCGGCTAGAGCTTGTGGGGCAGACCTCCAGGTCTGCGCGGGTCCTCCAGGACCCGCTCTTCGCGCAGCGGAGGCCGGCGTGGACGCCGGCCGCAGGACTGGAGTCCTGCCCCACGGAGGTGCAGCCATGAGCCGCCTGCGCGCCCTGATGCGCAAAGAGTTCAATCAAATCCGGCGCGACAAGCGCATGGCGGTTTCCTTGATCATCCCGCCCACGCTGCAGCTTTTGCTCTTCGGTTTCGCGCTGGATTCCACGGTGTCCCACTTGCGCCTGGGCGTGATCGACTGGAGCCAGACTCCGGAGAGCCGCGAATTGGTTTCCACGCTCACGGAGAGCAAGAGCTTCCGGTTGGGCGGCGATTACGCCTCGACGCGCGACCTGGATGCCGCCATCAGCCGGGGAAAGCTGGATGCCGGCATCGTCGTGCCATACGAGTTTGCCCGCGATCTACGGCGCGGGACGCCGGTGGACGTGCAGATCCTGCTGAACGCGGCCAACGCCAACACGGCCACCATCGCGCAGGGGTATGCGGAGGGCGTGATTCTGTCCTACAACCAGACGCTGGCCGGCGAAGGGATCCGGCCCAGGATCCGCACCGTAGGCAGCGCTCCGCAAGGCCAGCGCGGTGTGATTCAGACGCTCACCGCGTTCCTATATAACCCCGGCCTGGTGAATGCCTGGTTCATTGTTACGGGGACGTTCGGCGTCTTGCTGATCCTGAACGGATCGCTGCTGGCGGCCACCGCCATGGTCAAAGAGCGCGAGCGCGGCACCGTGGAGCAGTTGCTGATGACGCCGGCCTCGACCACCGATATCGTGATCGCCAAGATCGCTCCGCTCTTCGTGCTGCTGATGGTGATGGCCACTTTCGCGATACTCGTCATGCGCGTGTTCTTCGCGGTGCCCGTGCGCGGCAGCCTGGTGTTGCTGGCACTGAGCGCGGGACTGTGCATCCTGTGCGGCATTGGCATCGGCACGTTCGTGGCGACGTTCACCAAGTCCGCGCAGCAATCCATGATGACGGCGTTCTTCATCAATCCGCCGCTATCGGTGCTTTCCGGGTCGCTGACGCCGGTGGAAGCCATGCCTTCCTGGATGCAACCCATCACCTGGCTGAACCCCATCCGGCATTTCGGCATCATCTCGCGGGCCACCTTGATGAAGGGCAGCGGCATCGACGTGCTTTGGCCGAATTTCCTGGCGCTCATCGGATTCACGGTGGTGCTGGTGTCGCTCAGCATCTGGCGTTTCCGCAAACAACTTGGATGACAAACAGATGACCATACGTTCTTGCGCATTACTTTTTTTCGCGCTGGAGGCTCTTCTCCGGGCGCAGGCGCCACCGCCGCCGCCGCCGGTCCCGCAGTTGCCGGTCTCGGGACGCGGCGGGCAGGGCGGCTCGGTGAATACGGTGCAGACGCCGGTGCCGGGCGTTACATCCAGCGTCAACACGCTCAACACGTCGGTGCAGGTGCAAGGTCCTTACGCCGGCAGCGTGGCTGGAACCGCAAAACCATTCTCCGGTAAGCTGTCACTGCGCGAGGCGGTAGGGCGCGCCCTGGAATACAATCTGGGCACCGAGGGACTGACGCAAGCCATGCGGCAGGCGCGCGGACAAGCGCGCGTGGCGCGTAGCGCCCTGATGCCGAATTTGAACGGCTACTTGCGCGAGACCGTGGAACAGGAAAACCTGGCGGCGCTGGGCCTGCGCATCCATGTGCCGATTCCCGGCTTCACATTTCCCACCATCGTGGGACCGTTCAACTACTACGATCTGCGCGCCACGCTGACGCAGACCGTGGCGGACCTGACGGCGTTGAACAACTATCGTTCCGCACAAGAGTTGGTGAAGGCCAACGAGGCCGCCCTGCGCGATGCGCGCGACTTGGTCGTATTGGCCGCCGGCGGCGCGTACCTGCAGGTGATGGCGGCCGAGGCGCGCGTGCGGTCCGCTCAGGCCCAGATCGATACGGCGCAGGCGCTTTTCAAACAGACGCAGGAACGCCGGGCGGCGGGGCTGAATCCGCAGATCGACGTGAACCGCAGCCAGGTGCAATTGCAGACTCAGCGGCAACGCCTGATGACCCTGCAGAACGACGCGTCCAAGCAGAAGATCAACCTGGCGCGAGTGGTGGGTCTGCCGGTCAACGACGGCTACGAAATCACGGACGATATCCCGTATTCGCCCGCGCCCGATCTTTCTCCGGAGCAGGCGCTCAAGCAGGCGTTTGAGAATCGCGCGGATTTGCAGTCCGCCGAAGCCCAGGTACGGGCCGCCGAGCGGGTCCGTAGCGCCACGCGCTGGGAACACGTACCCTCGCTGGCATTATCGGCGGACTATGGCGCGATCGGTATCAATCCGGGGCAATCGCACGGCACGTTTACGGTCGTGGGCACGCTGCGCATCCCCATCTGGCAGGGAGGCCGGACCGAAGGCGAAACCCAGGAAGCCGACGCCGCCTTGGGGCAGCGCCGCGCGGAACTGGAAGACGTGCGCGGCCGGATCGAGGCCGACGTGCGCGATGCGTTCCTGGATCTCAAGACCGCGGCCAACCAACTCGATGTCGCGCGCAACAACCAGCAGGTAGCGCGCGAGACGCTCACGCTGACGCGGCAACGATTCGAGGCGGGCATCACGGACGCGGTCGAAGTTACCCAGGCGCAGGAGTCGGTGGTGTCCGCCGACCTCGACTACATCACCAGCGTGTTCGCGCACAACTTGAGCAAAGTCGCGCTGGCGCGGGCCATCGGGAAGGCGGAGCAGCATCTGGGGCAATTCCTGCAGATGCCGTAGGAAGCTATCAGCTCTCAGCTATCAGCTCTCAGCTTTCAGCCCAAACCGGATCGGCGTTGCTCGCTGAGCCGGTAGGTTTCGGCTAGACGTGCTCGGTGTGACGTTGACAACATTGGACGGCGATCCTTTATTTTTTCATCCCGGTGGAAGACGCGCGCGCCGCGACTATGGCCGCCGCCATTGCGAGCTTGTGATCCATGTTCCATGGCGGCCCGACGGCTGTACACACCTGGAGGAAGTAATCGTCGAGGTTCTCTACATGCAACGCCTGGCGCGCCGCATCCAATACGCTCTTCGCGTCGTACCAGTGGACGGGCCAACCCCGTGCTTCGGCCGCGGAGGCCAGGGCCTTGCGGTACATCACCCAGTCGGCATTGTTTTGCGCACGGTAGTCCTTGATTCGTTCGGCAATCGTGGGTGGAAGCTGTGGGCACTTGCGAAGGGCGACACCCAGGATACGCGGCACCGCCATCGCGACAGCGTCCCAGGCAAGCACCGCCTGCCTCTCCGCCGACACGCGCACGAGCTCTACTAACTCCACGGCCTCGACGAGCGGGAGCCGTTGGCCTTCGCTGTGGTGCGGAAGCTTCGGCAGACCCTCGCCCACGAGTTCCACGCGGCGGCGGTCGAGGAGCGTCCCATCGCGCGCCACCGTCACCAGCACCGCCCAACCGCCATGATCCGATACCCCGATGATGCCACCGTTCTTCGACATGATGTTCCCTCACGCCTAACTTCAGAGCTGGCTGATTGGCTCCGATACAACAACTCAACAACACCCGTCTTGCAAGCGGCTACGTTCTTCAGATGCCATCTGCTTTCGATACCGCAGTTGTCAAAAAGACGCAACCCGGCGCCCGATGTTTCCTTGTCGCGGCGCGAGAATCCCATCGACCAACTATTTGAGACCACCGGAATAGAACTCAAAGCACCCTCGTGGGCATTCTGTCCAGGTAGGACGTGACACGTCGGGACCGATGTCGGCGTCAATGCGGTGCAATTCGCCTGGACATCGTTCCGGGGACGGGGAAACGGGGGCGCACAGAAGGGGACTATTCAAAAGTCGGCACGGCGTAGAGGGAATTGCAAGGTGAAGTCGCCATAGACCCAAACGTGGGCTTCATCATAAAGCTTTCGCAAATCGTCCTTCGCCGCTCCTTTCGGGCCCCACGGCTGTAGGTCGCTGTCCATCTCAGCAAACGAGATCCCGCGTTCCCCTTGGTTCCAAAGCCTGGAAGAACAGACCAATATTGCAGCCAGGATGGCATGATCGAAGGGCTTCTGGGCGACCTTCGTTAAAGCTAGCTGATTTGCCAAGTCCAGCATTTCGTCGTCGAAGGCAAACACCTTGACGCACGGAAGGCCCGCAACTTCTTTGAGCAATGAGGGAACAGTGTTCAGCTCTTTATTTATGCCCTGTACGTATCTGTCCGCGAGTCGATGCGCCTCTCTGGCCTGTTCATCATTCAATTCGCCGTTGCCGTGTGCCCAGCGAATGTACCGATGGATTCCGGGGCCGTCGACCGGCTGGCACTTCGTCTGGATTGACTGGCGCGCCTCCGCAAACGACACATTGGGAATGTGCAATATGAACTCGCCCCGTTTTGCCCGCTCAAGCAATGTGACGGCCTCAGGTACTTTGTGATGAGCAGGAGCCGCATAGTCGTGGACCCAGTTTGTCTCAACGAACACGTGGTACATCTTCTGTTCCAGGAATTAACGAGGGTGCGCCGCCCTTACTTCGCCGCTAGCGATTGCCGGCAATACATAAGCTTGAACGATGTCTCTGAGTTGGGGAGGCAACGATGCGGCAGGAAAATCTGCCAGATCCTCAATCCATTGCTGCACGAAAGCTTCAAACTCCTGTCCCTCGCGAGGCGGATTCCGACGCCATATTCGAGTGCTATCGAACTCCTCCACTCGCTTTACGGACGCCGGCGAGACGCTGGAATAAGAATCTCGATAAACCCATCCCTTCTCTGGCGTAATCAACAAACCAAAGGGGTATTGCATGGCTACCATATACCCCTTGAGCGCTTCTTCGGTGCGAGGAAGATCGTTCATTGCGACTTTGGCCTCGATGACCATGACCCGGCCATCGGGAGTGGTGATGAGAATGTCTGGCTGAAACGCCATCGGATTCGTCCCTTATTCAATCTATCAGAACCTGCCCAGCCGCTGCCGAGGTCCGGCGTCATCACGCGGAGCACGACGGACGGCATCTCCAAATTGAGATCGTCGTTCTGGGATGCGCGCGGTCACCATCGGGCGGATCGTCGGCTATCCGGAAGTTGGCCGAGCCGAAGGCGTCGGCGTCAGGCGGGCTCGCCTGAGGGCTGAAGTGAAGTTTTCAGCAGCAACCACACGCACAGATAATCGGACCGATGATTGCGCCTGTCGGCGCGGATGATGTTGCCATCCCGGCTGGATGTTTAGAAAACTACGTTTTCAGATGATCGCTGACAACAGACGAACGCAGATGAACATCTTTATCGGTGTGTATAGCCTGCCGGAACACTAGGGGCTTCCTCGTCGCAACTGACGCAGTGACGGCGACACGAGACCACCCAGCCCGGCGAGAATGCAGGCGACGCCGGAGATGGCGATCACCTGCGGCGCCGGGAGATATTGCAGCAGCACGCCACCGAACGCGGCTCCCAGCGGCGTCGCCGCTACCACCAGCGAATGCCGCGCGCCGAAGACTTGGCCGCGTATCCCGGCGGGGACGAGCCGCTGCAGCAGGGTGGTCTCCATCGGCGTATAGGGCGCCCAGGATGCCCCAGCCGCACCGAGGAACAGCATTGCGAGCGGGATCTGCCGGATGAAAAACAGGGGGCACAGCAGCGCGCCCCAGAACACCGCGATCATCGGTAAGGCAATGCCCGGCCGCCAGCGGTGCGAGAGCCTGGTCAGCGTCAGCACACCGGCGAACGCTCCCACGCCGAAGCCGGTCCACAGCAACCCGTAGCCGCCGGCGTTGGCGTGTAATGTCTGGCCGCTGTAGACCGGCAGGGCCGCCTCCAACGGGCCGTAGGAAAAGAAGAACACCAGCGTGAGGAGCGTGAGCGCGGGCACGAAGCGCAGGCTGAACAGCGCACCGAAGCTTTCTCGTAACAGCCCGCAAAACGGCGCGTGGGCATGATTGGCTGCCGCATGCTGTGCGGCACGCGGTTCGCGAGCGATCGTGGGCAGGGTCAGCGCTAGCAGGCCCATCGGCAAGAAACTGGCGGCGTCGATGAACAGCGCCCAGGGACCGCCCAACCTGGCGACGGCGAAGCCTGCCGCCACCGGGCCGGCGAGATACGAGAACTGCAGGCTGGCCGCGGTGAGCGCATTGGCGCGATCGAGGGCCGCGTCGTCCACCAGGTGCGGCACAAACGCCCGTACCCCAGCCGTGGTCGCCGGCGAGAGCGCTCCGGCCAGCGACGCCAGCACGCAGACGTGCCAGAGCTGCAACGATCCCAGGGCGTAGAGCGTGGGAATCGCCGCGATGAGCGCCGCGCGGGCGAGGTTGTCGAAGCCCATTACCAGCCGCGGCTGGTAGCGATCCAGCAGACGCCCGAGGATCGCCCCGGTGACGACGCCGGGGAGGTCGAAGCAGAGGATGACGAGGCCCACCGCCGCACCAGAGCCGGTCAACTGCAGCACGAACCAGAGCAAGGCGATGGTGGTGAACTGGTCCCCGAGATACGAGACGCTCAGTCCCAGCCAAAGCCGCTGGAACGCGGCATGGCGCAAGGGAGCGCCAACGGCAGCGGTTCGCGCCACGGGCCGACGATCCTCAGTCTGCATTGGTCATGCCTTCACGCACGTCGCTCCAGTTCCAGGCGCAGCGATGCTGTTCCTCGGTCAGAACGGTGGCGCCGTCGAGAACGGCGCGCGTCGCAGCGAGCCGTTATCGTCCCCCGAGCGCTCCGCACAGAAACGAGCCGCGCCCAACGAAAGGGAAGGTCCGCGCACGGAAGGGAACGCCGGGAAACGAAGGGTGGCACGGTCTTGTACGCAAGACTGTGTCCGTTGTGACCGCAGCGAAAGGACACTGTGACGCCGCGAGCCACGGCTTGGCGTACCAGACCGTGCCACCCGCCGGACGTTCGTTCGAAGGCGGCCACCAGGCGGCTAGGGGTTAACCGCAGCATCTTGTTGGGCCGGTCTTCTCGAAATGAGCCGCCGCAGGACATGGCCTTTCCACATCCACAATCCCGAAAGGACCATTACAGGAAGGAAGAAAAACCGGGTTGCGGGGGCGTAGTCCGGAAGTTTTTCAAACGGACTATAAATATAGCCCAGTATCGGAATGCTGAAGACGATGTGAATCCAGCGAAAAATCGAACGTTGAGTGGCATTACCGATCATTTCATCTAATCCCTTTCCATTGAGAATTTTACTGCATACGTTGGCCGAACGGCCGCGTTCACGGTCCGAAGTGCGGTATTCAGGGTAGAGCGTGGTTGGTGCGTGGTTTTGCGATCCACCTCGCTTCACGGCTTTTGAGCCGCATCGGGCGGCCAGTTGGGGTTTTCCATACCGAACTGCCTGGCGTACTCCGCGTTCAGCCGCTGCCAGCCGCCGAACTTCATAGCTGCGGGGCCAACGGTGCGGCCGATGGGAGTTCCGCTGAGAAGCCGATCCAAAACATCGAAACAAATGTGCCACCCGGCAGCACCCATTGAGATGAAGCGGCGACCGATGTTGGTCCACAGCGTCAGGCGCGTGCCGCCCCCAAAGGCTTCGAGTTCCCACCGCATATCGTGGTCACCCCAGTTGTACTCAAGCACCTCGGGAGCTTCGGCTCGGGTCACCGTTGTTTCGGTAATGTGCGGCGCGGGCGCTCCCACCGTGGTGAGCTTCACCGTGGTTCCAGCCGTGCCCAGGCTCCCGTCGGCGTCGAACGGCGCCCACTCGCGCAGATGCGCCGGGTCGGTAAGCGCCTGCCAGACTTTTTCCGGCGAGTGGCGCAGTTCTCTGACCAGAATCAGCGTCCACTTCTCTCCGTCCCTTCGTATCTGCGCCCCGCGGGCCGGACCCGGTGTGTACCGCTCGCGATCGATCATTTTCTTCTCCCTGTCTTCCTTTTCGTTGGTGTTGACTGAGCCATGCGGTCGAGGTGGCGTTCGAGAGCGTCTACGTGAACGGACCAGAGCCGGCGGAACGGAGCCAGCCAGGCATCCACCTCCTGAAGCGGTTCAGGTTTCAGCCGGTAGAGGCGGCGCTGTGCGTCCACCGTGGATTCCACGAAACCGGCCTCGCGCAGCACGTGCAGGTGCTTGGACACGGCCGGCTGCGGCATACGAAGCTGACGCCGCGCGCAGGCTCTACTTCGCCCGCGCGGACAGGCTGGAGACGATCTGGGCGCTCAGGCCCAGGCCCCCACGCTGTGCCAGAGCCTGCGCGAACTGTTCTTCAGCCAGCCCAGCGGCGGTGGCACACCCGGCGTCCTCGCCGCTGCCCAGCCAGCCACCCTCGTCGCCGCGGGCTTCCTTTAGGAGTTGCCCGATCATGAGGGCCTCGAATTGCTGCGCCGCGGCCTCCACCGTTTGCGGCGGGCGCGCGGCGGGCGCTCTCATCATGGTCCCCGCGGCGGCTCCCAAAGTTACCGGATTCCCCATCAGATTACCTCCAGTTCGGCTTCCAGCGCACCGGCCGCGCGCAGGTTTTGCAGAACGGCGATCACGTCCCGCGGAGTCGAACCGATGGCCGCCAGCGCGCGCACCAACTCCTCCACCGTGGCGCCTTGCTTGAGCACCACGGTGCGGGCGGGATCCTGTTTCGCGTCCACCGCGACTTTGGCCGTGGCGGCGGTTGTCCCGGCGGACAGCGGTGGCGGTTGGGAAATGTCCAAGCTGGTCTGGATCTCAACGGTCAGATTGCCGTGCAGGATTTCCACCGGAGAAATGTGCACGTCGCGGCCCATAACGATGGTGCCGGTGCGCTCGTTCACCACCACGCGGGCCGGCCGGTCGGCATCCACCGTGAGCGTCTCCATCTCCGCGATGAAATCGATGGGGTGGGCCGCGTAAGACGAGGGAACCAGCACCGTTACTAGGGCGGAGTTTTCGGCGCGCGCCGGCAAGGCTCCCGCAGCGCCATATTTGGCGTTCAGCGCCGCGGCAATGCGGGACGCAGTGGTAAAATCCGCGCTCCGGAGTTGCAGATGTACGACTCCCTTAGGCGCGAGCGAAGGCGCTGGCCGTTCCACGATGGCGCCGCCCGGCGCACGTCCCACGGTGGGATGATTCACCGTCTGGCTGGCGCCGCCGCGGCCCGCCACGAACCCGCCGGTGACTACCGGACCCTGGGCTACCGCATACACCTGACCGTCGGCCGCCTTGAGGGGCGTGAGCACCAGAATCCCGCCTTGCAGGTTAGTGCAGTCCCCAATGGCCGCCGCCGTGGCATCCAGGCGCACGCCGGGCTGCGCGAAAGGCGGAAGAGTGGCCGTGACGATCACCGCCGCGGTGTTTTTCACAATGATGGTGGCTCCGGGAACCGTGACGCCCATGCGCTCCAGCAGGTTGGCCAGGCTCTGCGGAGAGAACAAGGTCATTTGCCGGTCCCCGGTGCCGGCCAGCCCCACCACCAGCCCGTAGCCAATCAACTGGTTGTCGCGCACGCCTTCGATTCCCGCCAAATCCTTCAATCGCGTGGCGCACCGCGCGGGGGGCGCCAGCGCCGCCAACGCCAAATACAGGGCCATCCATCGCATCGTCTTCTCCACACTTTTAGAACGGAAGCACGCCCATCAGCAGCCGGTACAAGATGAACGGACGCCTGATGGCGTCGCCCACCACACCCTTCCCATTGACGGAAACCTCCAGTTGCGCGATCAAGTCGGACTGCACTACATTGTTCGGACCCAGATCCGCCGGCCGCACCACGCCGCGCACCGTGATGACCTGCTGCTCGGAACTCACGCGGATTTCCTTTACCCCTTCGACGACCAGATAACCGTTCGGCAGTACGTGCACCACGCGGGTGCCCAGCGTAGTGGAAATCACCGTCTGCCGGCCGATCGTGCCGGAACCCTTGAGCTCCTGGTCGCCCGAAGTGCCCAGCAGGTTGGCCAGCGCGCCGCTGGCCTTGGTCACGCCGCCCAGAGCCGTGATCGAGGCCTTGGCGCTGGACGCGCGCGCGGTCTGCACATTACCCGAACTCACCGCCGAGGCATTCTCCGCCACCAGCACGGTGACCGTGTCGTTTACCCGGCTGGCGCGCAGGTCGCACGCCAGATTGGTCAACAGGGCCGCGGAGGACCACAGAGAGCCGGGCGAGGCGTCGTTGTTGGCGCGCGCCGCCGCGGTGGCCTCCGCCACGTAACGCTCCAGAGCGGATGCATCCGGCGGTTTCGGTTTTTTCTTCTCCGCCGCCCAAGCCGGGGCTAGCGTCGAGGCCAGCATCAGCAGGGCCGGAATTGTTTTGGATTTCATCGGTGCTCGCTTTCCAGCGGGACTGTTTCTCCCTGGTCCGCCGTTAGGACTACACGCCCCCGGTCCGCGACTGTAGCGTGGAGGATCTTTCCATTAGCCGGATTGCGCACGCCGACGATCTCTCCCCGCCTGCCGGAAGACTGCGCTTGCCCTTCCAGGATCACCCGCGCCCGGCCGCTCCGGATCTCCATGCGCACGCGCTCGCCGCGCACCACGTCGACGGGCGCATCCAGCCATTGCCGTTCAATCACCGTGCCCGCCGGAATCGGCCGCCGTGGCACGCGGTCCACGATTTGGGACAGGTCTGGCAGACCCGGCGGTCCCTCATAGGGCTCCTGTCTAAGTTGGGCACGCGCGATGGGATGGCCCGGCGCAAGCGCCTCGGCGGCGGTAACCCGCGTTCCTGAAATCGCGATGCGCACCTTCGCCCAGACCGGAAAATCGGCTTGCCCGGAGCCGCACACCGCACCGTACCACAATTGCGGAGAGGTCGCGGCGGGATCCGCTCGCAACCCGGAGACCGAAAAGCGAAGTTCCCCGTGCGGGATGGGCTGGCGGCTGAATTCGATTACTTCGATGCGCGCCGCGGGCATGGCCGCGCGTAGGGCGGCCGCCACGCGCTCCCGCGTGAGCGTCTCCAGGGGACGTGCGAAGCAGGCTTCCATTCCGGGTTCCATCGCCAGGCCGTAACGCCGCGCCAAGCGGGACAACTCCGCCGCACCGTAATAGCGGCAAGCCCCCGGGGCGGGCGCGTAGCCCAGCACCAGTTCGGGCGGCATGCCTGCGAAGGCCGGAACGGCCCGGGCCATGTCGCCCGCCAGGATCCGCGCCCCTGAAACCGGCAGACATTGAGCGCCGGCCGGGGCCAGCGCGGCGAGGACCATGAGGAGCAGCCGCGGAGTCATTGCGTGACGAGACCGTTGGTCTCCTGATACATCTCGTTGGCGGCCGTGACTACCTTGGAATTAGCTTCGTAGGCCCGCTGGGCGACGATCAGGTTGACCATCTCCTGGACCACGCTGACGTTCGACTGCTCCGTGTATCCCTGCAGCAACGCGCCCATGCCCTCGGCCCCGCCGGGAGCGCCCACCGTCGCGGCGCCGGAAGCCTGCGTGGGCGTGTATAAATTGCCGCCGATGGTGCTCAGCCCCGCCGGATTCTGGAAATTGGCGAGTTGGATCTGCCCGGCCACCTGGGCCGTAGTTTGGTTCGGCTGGGTGTAAGTCACCGTGCCGTCGCCGGCAATCGTGATGGATTGCGCGTCCGCCGGAATCGTGATCTGGGGCTGCAAGGGATTGCCGCTGGCCGTCACCACGTTGCCATTCTGGTCGAGTTGGAACTCTCCGTCGCGGGTGTACGCCAACTGTCCGTTCGGTTGCAAGACTTGAAAGAAGCCGGATCCCTGGATGGCTACGTCCAGCGGGTTGTCGGTCTCCGAGACGCTGCCTGGCGTGAAGAGGATCTCGTTGCCCGATGGGCGCGTGCCGAGCCCCAGTTGCAGCCCGGCGGGAACTACGGTCTGCTGGCTGGCGGAAGCTCCCGGCTGCAGGAAGTTCTGGTAGAGCAGATCCTGAAACTGAACCCGGCGCGCCTTGTATCCGTTGGTGTTGGCGTTCGCCAAGTTGTTGGCGATGTTGTCCACGTTCATCTGTTGCGCCGTCATACCGCTGGCGGCGCTGAAAAGTGCTCGCATCATATATTAGTCGCTCCTTGCGTTCACCGCGAGCCTCTACGAAGCCACGCGGGCTACCTCTTCCACGGCCTGGCGGCTCATCTGAGATGCCAGCGTAGCGGCCTTCTGCAGCATTTCAAATTGGCGCATGACCGACACCAGGCGCACAGCCGATTCCGCGGCGCCGACATTGGAACCTTCTAACTTGCCCTGCTCGACTTGCGCGCCGGAGGCCGGCTGGGGCGCGGCCGCGCTCTGAAAATAGCTGGTCCCTTGTTTGACTAGCGCGCTGGTATCGTCGAAATCCGCTATCTCGAGGCTGCCCAAGGTCTGGCCGTTCTGCAGCACGGTCCCGTCGGGCGCCACTTCCAGAGCCTCGGATGGCTGGATATTCAAGTCCCGTCCCGATACTGTCCGCACGGCATATCCTTCCATGGTGACTAGAGACCCGGTGGGCGTCACCTTGAAGTTCCCATTCCGCGTGAAGAGGCTTCCCGAAGGCCCATCGACCGCGAAGAAGCCTTTGCCTGAGATCGCCAGATCGGAGGGGCTGCCAGTGGCGCGCAAGGCGCCTTGCGAAAAATCGGTCCAAGGGCGTTCCACGACCGGCAGGGTGGCCGCCGATCCGTTATCCGCTCCCCCGGCTTCCGCCGATACATAAAGGTTGTAGAACTCGCGGTCGGTCTTGTATCCGCCGGTTTCGGTATTGGCCAGATTGTTCGCCAGCATATCCAACGACTGCATGCGGGCCTGCATGCCGCCGGCGGCGGAAATCGTCAGGTTGTCCATGGCACGCTCACAGCGGTCTGGTATGCAAGCGGAACGCCGAAGGCTGGTTGCACAAAAAGAAAGGCTTGCCGTGCCCGCCAAGCCAACTTTCTAGCGCATAATCCGCTCCCGCCAAGAACTTGGCGGCCGCCCGCCGCGTAACCGTTGCGGATACAGCGCGGCGCTTTGGTTCCCCGGTTGCATTTATGCGGGACGTGATCGCCGCTTCTTTAGAATTACCGCCCGCCTCCGGCGCCAGTTCAAGGCTGGCCACCGGTGGCGCTGCCATGAACTCCCCGGCGGCGAAGACTGCGGCGGCTACGGGCCGCGGTTTCGGTTCCTTTATGGACGGTTGCATGGACGGCGATACCGGTCCGGGCGAATCGCGAAAGCAGGCGCAGGACACGGCCTCCGGCGGAAAACATCAAAACGGCGACTGGGCCGCGCCCGCTTCTTTGCCAGTTCCGCCGGCTGTCAAGGCCCCGCTGGCGCTGGCTTGGAGCCTGGCACTGTTCGAGAGTGCCCCTGCCGCCGGCGCCCCGGATGCGGGAGACAGTCCGGTGAGCGGCCCGGATCTCGCAGGCGGTTCCGGTTCCGAGCTCGAATCGGCTGTCTTCCCCCAATGGGTAGGGATGGCGGGTCCTGAGGCATGGGTGCTCCCCCTTAACCAGGACGATATGTCTTCCAAACTCGAGCCAGGCAAGGGCTCACGCGACACCACGCAAGCGTTGGGCGCCGCTCCGGAATTGGCTTTCGGCGCTCGCTTGTTCGCGCCCGACCCGTCGCCAGCCAGCGGAGCCGCGGGCGCGCTTTCAAGTTCAGCGGACACCGCCAGCTTGCGGAGCACTCCCAACTGGGACGAGCAAGCTCAACCGAAGAATACAGAGGAGTCCGGAACCTCGCGGGGTGCGCAGGCCGCGGCATCCGCACGGCCGGACACAAGCATAACGGGCAGCCTGCGCGACCGCTCCTCCACCAGTGCGGAGGACGAGCGAACCCCGCCCGCACCGCAACCGGATGCCGGCTCACTCGTCGTGCTCGCCCCCAGAGGGGTGGCGTCCGCAATGGAGCGCTCTCCAGGCGATCACGGCGATAATCCGCCTGCCGGACACGCGGATGTGGAGAGCGTTTGGAGCCCGGTTCCCCCCGCTGCCGCGGACCCTGAATCGCAGCCCGCGGGTACCTGTCAGGTGGCCACCGCGGCGCGACCCGCCGAAGCCGAAGCTCCGGAGCCGGCCGCGCAGCCGGCCTCCCGCGATGTTTCCTTGCATCTGGCGGACGGCGACAGCAGCGTGGACATTCGCATGGCCGAACGCGCCGGAGAAATCCGCGTGACGGTGCATACCCCGGATCGCGATTTGGCCGATTCTCTACGCGCCGACCTGCCGGACCTGGTCGGCAAGCTGAGGCAGAGCGGATTTCAGGCGGAGGCCTGGCGCCCCACGGCCGGAACGCTGTCGGACACGGGCCGCCGCAGTACGTCGGACGCCTCGCCGTCCCAAGAGCAATCGTCCGGTAACCGGAAAGACGGCCGCCAGCGGCCACCGCAGCAACAGCAGCCGAAAAATCAATCCCGCTGGGCCGGGGAATGGAAGTCCAGCCTCGACCCCGCACAGGAGTCTCGCATATGACGGTACAGCCTTTGGCGACATTGCCGCAGAGCGGCGCTACGGCGCCATCTACAAATCAAACGAGTGCCACTCAAACCAGCTCGGATGGTTCGGTCGACGGTGTCAATGAGAATGAGTTCCTACAACTTTTAGTGGCTCAAATCCAGTATCAGGATCCCACGAATCCGACCGACAGCACGGCATTCGTCACGCAACTGGCGCAGTTCAGCTCACTCGAACAACTGGTCGCCATTCACGGCGATCTCGACAGCCTGACGCAGTCCGGCACCAGCGGCGCCGCTTCCGCGCAAGGAGGAAATTAACAATGTTCGCAGCATTCAGCACCGCGCTATCCGCTTTGGACGCCAACGGCGTGGCCGTCTCGGTCGTCGGCAACAACCTGGCCAACATGAATACCACCGGTTACAAGGAGAGCGTCGCCTACTTCCAAGACCTGGTCAGCGAATCGATGAACGGCGGCCAGACGCAAGTGGGATTCGGCGTCTCCTCGCCGCTGACCATCATGCAGTTTACCCAAGGAGCGATTAGTTCGAGCAGCGGACCGCTCGACGCCGCCATCCAGGGGAACGGCTTTTTCGTGGTGAACAACAACGGTGCGACCCAGTACACGCGAGCCGGCAGTTTCCAGGTGGATCTTTCCGGCAACCTGATGACTCCCAGCGGGCAGCAGGTGGAAGGCTGGATGGCCAGTGGCGGAGTGGTCAACACCGGCGGAGCCATTGGCAACATCACCGTGCCGGTGGGCTCGCTGCAAGCGCCGCAGGCAACCCGGAACATGACTCTGAGCGCCAACTTCGACGCGTCCGCCGCGACGGGCCCGGCATCCGACTGGTCCGCTCCCGTGACGGTTTACGACTCCTTGGGGAACGCGCATGTGTTGACTCTCAATTTTCAACAGACGGCCGCCAACACCTGGTCGTGTCAAGCTACCGTACCCGGTGCGGACGTCACCGCCGGCGTGGCCGGCACGCCGTACGATGTGGGGAGCCCCGTGCAACTGGTATTCAGCAGCAGCGGGGTGCTGACCACCCCGGCGGCGGGCAGCCCCATCACCTTCGCCATCGGTCAGCCCAGCGACGGCGCCGCGCCGATGAGCGTCAACTGGAATCCCTGGAACGCGGACGGCACCCCCACGCTCACACAGTTCGACCAGAGTTCGGCCACTTCGGCCATCAGCCAGGACGGCGCCGCGGCGGCGCAACTTACCGCGGTGAGCATGGGCAGCGGGGGACAGTTGCTGGCCTCCTACACCAACGGCCAACAGTCGGTGGTGGGACAACTGGCCATGGCTAACATTCAAAACCCGCAAACTCTGGTGTCGGTGGGAAATAACAACTACGAGGTGAGCGCCGACACCGGCGCGCCGGCCATCGGGGCTCCCGGTACCGGCGGACGCGGCACCGTGGTGGGGGGCGCGCTGGAATCCTCGAACGTCGATATGGCCACGGAGCTCACCAATTTGATCGTGCTGCAGAGCGCCTACCAGGCTAATTCCAAGGTCGTGACCACCGTGGATACGATGGCCCAGGCCGCCACCCAACTGATCACCTAGGATGGACACGAAAAATGACAGCCATGGAAGAGATCGCCGCCTTCGCGGATGTGCCGGTGGACATCGAGGCCGAATTGGACCGCCGCATCCTCAGCGTGGCGCAGATACTGCAAATGGAGCCTGGAAGTCTGATCGGCATGAAGCGGTCGGCGGGCGAAAACATCGACCTGTACGTGGGCGGCACGCTGATCGGTTGCGGCGAAATCGTGGTAGTCGAGAACACGCTGGGAGTCCGCATCACGGACTTTAACGGCGAGGTGTGAGGCGGGTCGCGAAGAAGGAGAACGCATGGAACTAACCCTGCAGATTTTGGCGGTGAGCGCGCTGCTGTTGTTGCGGGCGGATTTCTTTTGGCGGCCAAGCCGCACGGTACCTGCCAGTTCGGGCGGCTTCCGCAAGCAGACCCCGCCGCCGGTGCAGCGACTGTTGCGCGGACCGCGGCATGGGCTGTACCTGGTGCGCGAGGGAAACCGCAAACTGCTGGTGGGGACCTCACCGGCGGGATGCAAGGTAACTGAATTGTAAGAAGGGCACAAGGGGACCGAATGGAATCGATCCGGCAGGTGTTGGCGGTGGGCACGGTGTTGTCGCTCCTGGCGGCCTCGCTTTGGTGGCTGCGGCGCAAAGGAATTGTACGCCATGGCTCCGCCGGCTCCCGGAAACACGCCCTCCAAGCCGTGGAGCGGTTAGCGCTGGGACCCCAGCACTCGCTGCACCTGGTGCGGGTGGCGGGGCGCGGACTGCTGGTGGGCACGTCACCGGCGGGATGCGCGGTGCTGGAGAGTTTTGAGTGGGCGAGTCTGGAATCTCGGCTTCCAGCCGGAATCGCGGAGGCGCACTGATGTTCCGCAGGCTGGCGTATACGGGAGCATTGGCGCTGCTCTCTCATCTGGCCGCCTGGGCCGCTCCCGCGGCGTCCCCGGCGGTTTGGTCCGTCACCGGCAAGACGGGTTCGTTAAGCGCGCCAATGCAGATCGTTCTGCTGCTGACGGCGCTGACCCTGTTGCCCGCGGCTTTGGTCTCGGTGACTCCTTTCTTGCGCATCTCCATAGTGCTGCATTTCCTGCGGCAGGCGCTGGGAACGCAGACGGCGCCTTCCAACCAGGTGCTGGTGGGACTCGGGCTGTTCTTGAGCCTGCTCACCATGCAACCAATGGCCAGCCGGATCTACGAGCAGGCCTGGACACCCTTGGAAAGCGGCCGGATGACGGTTCCGGAGGCGGCCCAGGAGGCGGCCATACCGTTGCGCCAGTTCTGGCTGCGCTTCGCGCGGGAGAAGGACATCGCTTTGTTCCTGGAGATTTCGCATTCACCGGCGCCCCGCACGCCGGCCGATGTGGATCTGAAAGTCCTGATTCCGGCCTATATCCTGTCGGAACTGAAAGCCTCGTTTCAAATTGGCGCGGTACTGTACCTGCCCTTCCTGGTCATCGATCTGGTGGTGGCCTCGGTAACCCTGTCGGTGGGCATGATGCAGTTGCCGCCGGTCATGATCTCGGCGCCTTTCAAGATCCTGCTATTCGTGCTGGTGGATGGCTGGAATCTGGTGATCGGATCGTTGATGAAGAGCTTTATCTGAGGACTGTGTATATGACTACCGACGCCGTCGCCGAGATTCTGCGCCACGCGTTGCTGGCGGCATTCTGGATTGCAGCGCCGCTGATGGCGATCGCGTTCACGGCTGGCGTTGCGATCAGCTTGGCGCAGATTGTGACTTCCATTCAGGACACGGCCTTCAGCACCATTCCGCGCCTGATCGTGTTTGTGCTGGCCATCCTGATGCTGATGCCCTGGATGATCCAACGGATCACCGTTTACACCACGGCTTTGTTGGGCGATCTGGGACGGTATGCCCGCTGATCTCGCCTTGGGCCTGCCGACGCTCTACGGGTTTCTGCTGGTGCTGGCGCGGGTTTCCGGAGTTTTCGCGTTCGTGCCCCTGCCCGGCTTTCAAACCGCCCCGCGGCTGGCGCGCATCGTCCTCTCGGTAACGATTACCCTGGCGCTCTACCCGCTCTGGCCGCGTGTCGACGCGGCGCGCGCGGATGCGCCGCGCCTGCTGCTGTGGGCGCTGCCGGAAATCGCCGTAGGGCTCACTATAGGCCTGGGCGTGGCTTTCATCCTGGAAGTGTTTCTGGTAGCCGCGCAGATTCTCAGCCTGAACGCCGGGTTCAGTTTTGCCCAGACCATCGATCCCACGACGCAGGCCGAGTCGGGGGTGCTGTTGGTGTTCGCGCAGTTGGCCAGCGGGATGGTTTTTCTCGCCCTGGGCTTGGACCGCGAGGTCATCCGGACGCTGGCTTACAGCCTGCAAACGCATCCGGCCGGCGCCTGGATTACACGTCCGGCGGCGGAGGCGTTGCTGCGCCTTGGCGCGGACATGCTGGCGCTGGCGGTGCGGCTGGCGCTGCCAGGCATCGCCTTACTGGTGCTGGCGGACATCGCGCTGGGGCTGTTGGGGCGTCTGAACGCCCAACTGCAACTGTTGACGCTGGCTTTTCCGATCAAGATGACCGCGGCGCTGGTGCTGTTGGGGTGGCTCACGGCGCTTCTCCCCAGGCTCATGGCGGCCTACGGCGGCGCGGTCTTCGGAACGCTGCGCCAGGCGCTGCGCTTTTGAGAAAAACCGGTGGCGAACAACGGTCAAAAAACGGAAGAACCCACCGCCAGGCGCCTGGACAAGGCGCGCAAAGAGGGACAGTTCCCCGCCGCGCGCCAATTTGTTTCGGCCATGCAATTTCTGGCGTTCGTGGCTGTGCTGGAAGCCTGGGGGGGACAGTGGTTCAGCGAGCTGCGGATGCTGATGCGCAGGGTGCTGGCGGCGGCCTTCTCCACCGGGTCCGATGCGCGGGCGGCGGAGATCAGCCGCTACCTGCTGGTGGACCTGCTGCGGCTGCTGGCGCCCGCCGCGGGTGTGCTGCTGGTGGCGACCCTGGCAATGCAACTGGCGGCCACGCAGCTCGGCGTAAGCCTGAAGAAACTGGCGCCCGATCTGCAGCGGCTGAACCCGTTGTCGCGGCTGCGCGAGTTGCCCAAGCAGAATCTGCCCGCGCTGCTGCGGGCCGCGGTCATGCTGCCGCTGTTTGGGATGGCGGTCTACGGAATCGTCCGGGACAACCTGTTGGCTTACATGGCGCTTCCCTTTCAGGGCGTCGAATCGGGCTTCCACCAGGTGTGCGGCTCGTTCGGAACGCTGCTCTGGAAAGCCTGCGGAGTCTTCCTGCTTTTCGGCGCCGTGGACCTGTTCCGGCAACGCCGCCGCTATCGCAAAGACCTGCGCATGAGCAAGCAGGAGATGCGCGACGAGGTCAAGGAAACCGAAGGCAACCCGCAGATGAAGGCACGCATCCGCCGCATCCAACGGGACCGTCTGCGGCACCAGATGATGAAAGAAGTTCCCACCGCAACCGCCGTGATCGTCAACCCGACGCACTACGCCGTGGCCCTGCGCTATGCCCTGGATTCCATGGCCACGCCGGTGGTGGTGGCGAAGGGGAAGAATTATCTGGCGCAGCGCATTCGCCAGCGGGCCATGGAACATCAGGTCCCCATCGTCGAAAATCCGCCGCTGGCGCAAGCGCTGTACCGCTCGGTGGATGTGGGACAGGAGATCCCGGCGCACCTGTATCGCGCCGTGGCTGAGATCTTGGCCTATGTTTATAAACTGATGAACGGCCGATTACCTGGGTAAGGGGAATGGAAGGCGGAAATAAGGCGGAATGGCGGAAGCGGCGGCAATAACCAAGACGGGTTGGAAGCCGATGGAGTTCTTCTCCGGCGGAGCCGCGGCGGAACTGGGAGTGCCGGTGGCCGTGCTGGCCATCGTGATGGCCCTCATCACGCCCTTGCCGCCGTTCCTATTGGACCTGCTGCTGGTGGTGGATATCATGATGTCGGTCGTCGTCATGATGGTCGCCATGTACATCACCCGCCCGTCGGATTTCAACGTCTTTCCCACCACGCTGCTGTTGTTGACGCTATACCGACTGGCTTTGAACGTCTCCTCGGCGCGTCTGATCCTGCTCAACGGCAATACGGGGACCGCCGCCGCCGGGCACGTGATCGAAGCCTTCGGCAGCTTCGTGGTGGGCGGGAATTACATCATCGGCACGGTGATCTTCCTGGTGTTGATCGCGATCCAGTATGTGGTGATCAATCACGGCGCGGTGCGCATCTCGGAAGTCACGGCGCGCTTCACTTTGGACGCGCTGCCCGGCAAGCAGATGTCCATCGATTCGGATTTGAGCTCGGGGCTCATCGACGAAACCGAAGCCCGCCGGCGCCGCAAGCAACTGGCGGCCGAGGCGGAGTTCTACGGCGCCATGGACGGCGCCTCCCGCTTCACCCAGCGCGACGCGGTGGCCAGCATCCTGATCACCGGCATCAACATTGTCGCCGGCTTCCTGATCGGTGTGCTGCAGCACGGCATGGAGTTGCGGCACGCGCTGGAGACCTACACGGTGCTCACCATAGGGGACGGCTTGGTGACGGTGGTGCCGGCCCTCATGATCTCGGTTTCGGGCGCCATGGTCATCACCCGGTCCGGCTCGGACGCGCGGCTCAGCGCGGACTTCCGCAAACAGATCTTCGGCAGCCCGCAACCGTTGCTGCTGGCGAGCGGCGTGCTGCTCGTGCTGGCATGCGTGCCGGGCATGCCTGGAATCCCGTTTCTGCTGTTGGGTCTGGGGCTGGGAACGGGGGGCTGGCGCATGCGCTCGCGGTCGGCTGCCAAGGAACAGGCGCCCATTGCGGCTAAACCGGCCCGTGAGAATCTGGAAGGTCTGCTCAAGGTGGAGCCGTTGGCGATCGAAGTGGGACTGGGGCTGGTCAAGATGGTGGAGGGCGCCCAGAACTCCCCGCTGCTGAAGCGCATTTCGGGCATCCGCCGGCAGCTCGCCACGGATCTCGGCTACCTTTTGCCGCCGGTCCGGGTAGCCGACAATCTGGCGCTGCGCGCACGCGAATACGTAATCTCGCTCAAGGGCGCGCAGATCGCCCGTTACGAATTGCCGCAGGGTTGCCAGTTGGCCATCCCCACTGGACCGAACGCGCCGGCATTGGAAGGTACAGCCACCCGTGAACCGGCATTCGGATTGGCGGCCTGGTGGATCCCCGACCAGCGGGCGGAGCAGGCCCGTGCGGCGGGATACACGCTGGTGGATGCCGTCAGCGTACTGGGCACGCATGTCGCGGAGTTGGCGCGGCGGTACGCGCACGAGCTGTTCTCGCGCCAGGATGCCAAGAAGGTGCTGGATCTGGTGGCCGTGGAACAGCCCAAAGTGGTCGAGGATCTGGTGCCCAAACAACTTCCGCTCTCGGCGGTGCAGCGCGTCCTGCAGAATCTGCTGCGCGAGCGCGTGTCCATCCGCGACACCGGCTCGATTCTGGAGGCTCTCGGAGAGGCGGCGCTCTCCACGCGCAACCTGGTGCTGCTCACCGAGTTCGCCCGTCAGGCGGTGCGGCGCACGGTCGCTAAGCGTTATCTGGATACGTCCGGCAACCTGCCGGCATATTTCCTGGACGCATCGATTGAGCAGGCGGTGGAATCCGCGGTACAGCATGGCGAGCAAAACAGCCACTTGAGCATGGCGCCACAGACCATCCGTGAGATTCTGGACCGCATCCAGCGCAAAGTCGGCAGTCCGGAAGGGCCCGTGGCGGCGGTCACCACTGCCGGAGCCCGTTATTTTCTGCGGCAAATGGTGGAGCCTACTCTGCCGAATCTGTTTTTCTTGTCACACAACGAGATTCCGGCCGGAGTGAAAGTGGTGTCCTTGGGAGTCGTTCAATAAGGGAGAGACATGCGAATTAAGTCTTTTTACGCAAATACGGTGGAAGCGGCGGTGGCCCTGGCACGCAGGGAAATGGGGGCCGAAGCCATGCTGGTGGAGTCCCGCAAAGCGCCGCTCGAGGCGCGCCATTTGGGCGAGTACGAAGTGGTGTGCGCGCTGGTACCGGAAGCGGAGCCCGTCCGGACGCAACCCCGGGAAGACGCCGGGGCCTATGACGCCCGCTTGTCCCACGAACTGGCTGAGATGCGCCGGCAACTGGACGCGATGGGCAAGACGATTACGCGCTCGGCCTGGAGCGGGGCGGGCTGGCCGTCCGCCAGGCCCGAAATGTCGGAGTGGCACGCCCGCCTGATGGCGACGGATATGGACGGCGAACTGGCCCATCAAATCCTGGAGGCCGCTGAGCGCCGTTCCGCGTCGGAGCTCGGCGGACTCGAAGGCGCCGTGCAGGCGGAGATCGCGCAGCGCATCCTGGTGGATGGCACGGTGGCGGAGGCGAAGGGAGCCCGCGTGGTGGCGCTGGCCGGCCCTCCCGGAGCCGGCAAGACGACCATGCTCGCCAAGCTGGCGGTGACCTGCGGCGTGGCCGCGCGCCTGCCCCTCACCTTGGTATCGATGGACGACTTCCGGGTGGGAGGGGCCGACCAGTTGCGGTCCTTTGCCGCCATTCTGGGCGCCGGCTTCCAAGCTCCGGATAACTTGGGCGCCCTGGCACAAGTGCTCGATGAGCAGCCTGGAAACCGGCTGGTTTTGGTTGACACTCCCGGTTACGGACCACACGACATGGACCGCGCGGCGGATCTGGCCCGCTTTCTGTCCACGCGGCCGGAGGTGTCGACCCACCTGGTGTTAACGGCAACCAGGAAATCCGCCGATCTAAACCTTGTGGCGGAACGCTTTCAGATCTTCCATCCATCCAGCCTGCTGTTCACCCGGCTGGACGAGACTGCATGCTTCGGCACGGCGTTCTCATTGTCGGTGCGGCAAGCGAAGCCGATCTCGTTCCTGGGAACCGGACAAGAGATTCCGGACGACGCCGCCCCAGCTACCAGGGAGCGCATTCTGAGCCTGTTGTGGCCCCAAACGTCGAGCATCAGGCGGTTGGCCGCATGAAAGGAATTGCGTGAGGCGCCATGTCTAACCCGTACTGTTGTGCGGATGCCGGAGAGCCGGCCACCGAGGAACGCGAGCGTCTCATTCTAGACCACCTGCCGCAAGTCCGGCTGATCGCCCGCCGCATTCGCGACCGTCTGCCGGAAAGCGTGAGCCTGGAAGACCTGGTATCCGCCGGGATTGTGGGGCTCATCGCCGCCGTGGACCAATACGATCCGGCGCACAACGTCAAGTTGAAAACCTATGCCGAGCACAAGATCCGGGGCGCTATCCTGGACAGCCTGCGCGGTCTGGATTGGGCGCCGCGGCAAAGGCGCAAGAAAGCCAAGCAGATCGAGTTTGCGATATCCCGTGCGGAGCAGCGGCTGCACCGGATTCCCGGCGAAGACGAGATCGCCGCCGAGATGGGCGTGGACCTGGAAGAATATCACCGATGGTTGGTGGAAGTGCAGGGACTGAACATCGGCAGCCTGGAATATACGGGGGAGGACGGCGAAGGAAAGGGCCTGCTGGAGTACCTGAGCGACGATCAGAACCAGTTGCCTTCCCGCGTGCTGGAGCGTTCGCAGCTCGAACAACTGCTGTCCGAGGCGATCCGGAAGATACCGCCCATGGAGCGCACCGTGTTGGGTCTCTACTATCTTGAGGAGCTGACGCTGCGGGAAATCGCTCAAGTAGTGGACTTGCACGAGTCACGCATCTCGCATCTGAAGTCGCAAGCCATCCTGCGCCTGCGGGCCGATATCGAGAAGGTCTGGCCCAATCAGGCCGGAGGTGTGGTGTGACAGCGGATCGAACGAGCCCGGCGCGCTGGTTTGCCGAGGAATGGACGGCGCTGTTGGGCACGGTACTCGAATCTCTGGCCGGAGAGCGTCCCAAACTCGCCTGCGCGCCGCCCGCCAGCGACGCGACCTTGTCCGCTTCCAGCGAAGAGGTCGCCGCGCAGCACGGCGCGATCCTGTGGTGGCAGCACCGCTTCCCATTGCCGGGCGAGCCGTCCACCTGGATTGGGGCGCCGCGGAATGCGTGGGCGCAGCTCGCCGCGCGCGTCTTGGGCGCGGCCGGCGTGGAGGATGACTCCCAGGCGCGCGAAACGTATCTCGAAATCCTGCAGCAATCGTTGGGCGAGTTGTCCCGCAGCGCCGGCCGCCGTTGGGACCGGCAAATCGATTGTACCGGCAATGAAGCCGCCGCGGGGCCGGAGGCGGCCGAATTCTACCTCGTAGAGGCGGCCTATCCGGACGCGACGCTGCCGCCCCTGATGGTCGCGATCGCCGGCAGCCCACAGGATCCACCCCAGCAGGCGGCTGAGCCCGCCGGGACAGCCCCGGCTGGCGCTCCGGCCGCCGACCCGGTAACTCACCCTCCACAGCGGTCGCGAACGTTCAACTTGCTCATGGAAGTAGAGCTGCCCGTCAGCGTTTCCTTTGGGCACGTACAACTTCCCTTGAAAGACGTCCTCAAGCTGACGGCCGGATCCATCATCGAGTTGAACCGCACGGTGGACGAGCTGGTGGAGGTGATCGTCAACAACTGCGTGGTGGCTCGCGGCGAAGTAGTGGTGGTGGAGGGCAACTATGGAGTGCGTATCCACCAGATCATGACCCGCCAGGAACGACTGGAGACGCTGCCATGAGCGCCGCCTTGTGGACCGCTGGGAGCCCCGAAATCATGTTGCAACCATTGGTTATTTACGTCCTGCTGGCGGCCGGCTTCGGACTCTGCTTGTATCTTTTTGTAAGCCTCAAGGCGGAAATCCGCGGTTTACTGCGACGCTGCCTGGAGGACCGGCGGCAGGCGAAAGTGCTGGAGAGCGCTCTGGGCGACGCGCGCCTTGCGGTGCAGGCGCTCGAAACCGATCTGCGCGCGGTGGAGCGGCAGACCGGCATGCTGGTGGCGCCCGCGCCAGCCCGATCGGGCCTCAACCTCAGCAAGCGCACGCAAGTTCTCCGGATGCACCGCGCCGGTCAGGACAGCGCGGGGATTGCGGCCACGCTGGCGCTGCCGCGTTCCGAAGTGGAGCTACTGATCAAGGTCCATCGGATCGTCGTGGAGCAAATCTGAGAAACCGGGAATTCGCCTCTTGCGGCTTCCGTCTTCTGCCTGCTGGCTCTAAAGCTTTGCCCCCGCCTGCCGATGCTTGTTATAGCCATGGATATCGAACCAGCCCGGTTGTTGTGGATTGCATCGGAAGACCCGATGGCAGCCTCCCGTGCCGCTGAAATCGGCGGATTCGCGCTGGAGCGCGTCCCTGGGGTCCCTGAAGCCTTGGAGTACCTGAAGCGCTCGCACATAGACGCAGCCGTAGTCTGCCTTCCCATCCCGGAATACACCTCCGCCGAGGCGTTGGATGAATTGCAGCACGGCAATGGCGGCGTTCCGCTGATCTTCTGGGACCCATGCGCGCGATTGCCGGACGCCGTGCGCTTGATCCAGTCGGGGGCTTTCGACGTCTTGGGAGCGGAGGCCGGACCTGAGCAACTTGCCGCCGTGATTCAGGATGCCATTGACGACCGGCGCAGCCGGTTAACCCCTTGCGCGGACGCCGCTGAGCCTTGGCGCCAGTTCCTGGTCGGTTCCAGTCAACTGTTTCAAGACGTAGTGCGCATGGTACGGCTGGTGGGAAACCGGCGCTCCACCGTGCTGATCACGGGCGAGACCGGGACTGGCAAAGAAATGGCCGCGCGCGCGGTGCACATGGCGGGGCCCCGCGGCCGTCTGCCCATGGTATCGGTTTGCTGCAGCGCGCTGCCCGAGAACCTGCTGGAGACCGAGCTGTTTGGCCATGTGCGCGGCGCCTTTACCGGCGCCATCAACCAACGCATCGGCCGCTTCGAGCAGGCCAACGGAGGCACCCTGTTTCTGGACGAAATAGGAGACATGCCATTCGAGCTGCAGGCCAAACTGCTACGCGTGCTGCAGGAGCGAGAATTCCAGCGGTTGGGCAGTTCCGAGACGATCCGGGTGGACGTGCGCGTAGTGGCCGCCACCAACGCCGACCTTCTGGAGCGGGTGCGCCAGGGCCGTTTCCGGGAGGACTTGTACTACCGCCTCAATGTGGTGCCCATCCATTTGCCGCCTCTGCGCGCGCGCGCGGGCGATGTGGGTGCTCTGACCCACCACTTCATCCGGAAAATCTGCCGCCTGGAGGATCTCCCATTGAAGCAGATCTCCCGCGAAGCACTCGGCAAGTTGACGGCGTATTCCTGGCCCGGCAACGTGCGCCAATTGGAGAACGCCGTGGAGCGCGCCATGGTCCTCAGTGCGGAGCGGACGATGTTGTATCCATCCGACTTCCCGCTCGACGGCCACGTCCCGCGCGCGGCTACCGAGCAGGCCGGCGCCGCCTTTGTGCACGTGCCCGACGACGGCCTGGATTTCGAACAGACCGTGGGGCAGATCGCGCGCGGCATCATCGAACAGGCATTGCGCAAGACGAACGGAAACAAGAAAATGGCGGCCGATTTGTTGCGTCTCAAACGCACCACCCTGGCCGCGAAATTGAGGAGCCTGGAAACCAGCGATCCGGACCTTGCCGCCATGGCGTCGGATTTCGTGCACTGTGCCTGAGAGACTGCCGGACCCATGCAGAATGCGAAGCCCATGCCGGATTCAACGAGTACGCCCGAGGAGAGCTTAGCCGCCTCGCCGCCCATCGGCGCCCGTCTGAGCTTAGCCGCGTTGCATCGTGTGCTGGAAGCCCATCGGGCCTGGCTGGAGCGGCGCCCGGGAGGTCTGCGGGCCAGCCTGAAGGGAATCGTGTTGCCGGAGGCGGTCCTGGACAACGTGAATTTGGAACGGGCCGACCTGAAATCGGCCAACTTCATCGATGCGCACATGTCCGGCGCGAACCTGAGCGGCGCCAGTCTCCAGTTCGCGGACCTCAGAAACGCATTGCTGATCGACGCGGACCTGTCGCAAGCCGAGTTCGTGGATGCCAACCTGGAATGCGCTTTGCTCGGCGGGGCGAATCTGAGTGAAGCCCGGTTTCTGCACACCTCCATGCGCGGCGTCAATTTGCGGCAGGCGCATCTGCTGGAGGTGAGTATGGATAGATGCGATTTCGCGGGCGCCATTCTGCGCGACGCACGCCTGCTCCAGGCCAAGCTATTCGACTGCACCTTTGCGGAGGCGGAGTTTGAGGGAGCCAACCTTTACCACAGCGTGTTCCGGTGTTGCAAGCTGCCCGGAATCTCCGCCGCCGGATCGAATTGGGGCACCGCGACGCTGCAGAATTGCGAATTCCGGAGGGCCGATCTGACCTCCGCGCGTTTCGATCGGGCCGATCTGCGCCAGAGCTCATTTTGGAGAGCGACGCTCATTGGCGGCAGCTTCCAGAACACCCGCCTGAATAGCGCCGACCTGGAAGGCGCCGATCTTACCGGCGCGCGCCTCCACGATGCCGCCACCATGAGCGCGAATTTTCGCGGAGCCAACCTGCGAGCCGCGCAAGGGCTGACGCAGACCCAACTTGCGCAGGCGCGCACGGACCGCGATACGATCCTGCCGGATGGCTCGCACGGCCCTTTCCTGTTGGGATCCGGAGCGCACCGGCCTTGCCGCCTCTAGCACGCCGCCCGCGCCACTTAGCACAGCGCGGCCATCAGCGCCCCACGCGCCGTCGAATGCAACGGATCGCCCGATACCCGGACCTCCGACAACCGCAACGGAAACTCCTCGGCCTGCAAGATCCGGATGAAGTGGTCCAGAAAGCCCTTGGGCATCGCGGTGCCGCCGCTGAGCACCAGCGGCACGGACTGTTCCAGCTTGGGCAGTTTCTGCGCCGACGCGATGTGCGCGCGCAGCGACCCGATCAAGCCGGCGATCACCTCCTGGTAGTAAACCGTTAGGGCATTGTGCACCCGATCACCGGTAAAGCCGTTCAATTGGAAGGCTCTCTCCTTGGAGATGCGCAGCCGGTTGGCGCGATCGCCGGTCACCTGGGCGGCATTGGCGTCGATGAAATCGCCGGCCTTAGGCACGCTGAAGCTGAGCACCGGCACCGACAGCACTGCCAGGCAGACGTTGCATAACCCGCTGCCGCACGAAATGCCGACGCCGCTGAAATTCGATCCGGCCAGTTCGCCATACACCACCGCCAAACCCTCCTCAATGGGGGTCGCTTCGTAACCCAGTTCCGTGAGGATCTGCCGGATCGACGCTTCGTGGTACCGAATCGCCCCGTTCAGGCTGTCGCCCTGCGCCGGCACGCTGAAGAAAACCTTCTGGTTCTCCGCCGCCGCCCGGCCGAGCAGCTTCGTAACGATCCGCCGCACCACCGCCAGGCTGTGCGGCTCCTCCGGATTGAGAACTCCGCTGGCCATGGGCCGCCGCATTTCGACGTGAAAAACTTCGGCGAATTTTTCCGCGTCGTTGCCCGCTACCACGATTTCGGCTCCCTGCACCTCGTGAAAGACGTTCTCCCGTTGCAAGAGGCTCTCCGCGAGTTTCGAATACGGCAGCGTCATGAACGCGTTGAGCTGCGTATCGTACTCCTGCTTTTTGTCCTTCCCGCGCGCCACCACCACGCGGCTAGTGCCGACGTCCAGCCCCACCGGCTGCGTGTAATCCTGTTCGAGGTTGCTCATAGGTTTCTCCCGTTTCATACTTATTCGAAAGGTTGGGCTTGCTCGCGGTGCATGGCGTCCGCGGTGCGCCGCAAGCTATCCAATTCGCCGCCGCCCAAAGGCCGCGGTTTGCGCTCGGTCCACCATAGCCAGGCAAGCAGCGCCACTCCGCAAATGCCAGCCACCCAAACCAATGGCTTCCCCTCAGCGCGCCGCCGCGCTCGACGCACGTTCCAGCACCACCGTCAGACCCCCTCCGGCCGCGTGTGAGCCGGCTTCCGGCACACAACAGGCCGCGGCGGCTGCAATGCGCTGCCCCTCTTGCTGTTTGCGCTTCTGCCAGACCCGGAAGTTGTCCTGTGCGTGGGCCACTTCATCCAGATTGCTTTGCATCCGCGCCGTGTATTGGGCGGTCATGCGGTCCATCTCCGCCTGAATGGCGCGGTTCTGTTCCTGGATGGCGGCCTCGAAGTTGTGCATGTCCCGCTGCCGGGCCTCTTCGTAGTCGTTGAGGACCCGCTGCCGGACGATGGCATCCTGCAGGATATCTTCCATCTTCGCGCCGCCGGCCTCCAGGGCCATCATCAAGGCGGCGCGCTTGGACTCCGCCGGCATTCCGCAAAGGTGCGCGCTGTCAAACATCTCCGCTACTTTCAGCACACCGTAGGAAAGGCGCGGCGGCTTCACGGTCCCGCCCTGATAGATCCGCTCGAAATCGGTCAACAGAGCCGGGGCGCGCCCGCAACCGTCTGCGCCAGGCCCGGCCAGCCGCACGCTCTCTTCCGGCTCGACTACCGCCGGCAATCGGCCGTTGGTCCCGGCGGATCCGCCGGCCTCATGGTTTCCATTCGATAACTGAAGCATTCGTTTCCACATGGCGCGCCTCCGCAACGGACGCCGCCACGCCCCCAAAGCCTCCACATGGCTGCGGCGGCGGCGGACGCCCTTATTCTGCTTTTTTCCGGTATCTCCTGAGTAGTATTATTTTGGAGAATTCCTCTCACGTATTTTGTCAGGCAGTGCGGTTATTCGAGTAAATTCGCACCTCGGCGGCCGACACTTCGCGGAAAACCGGCGAAATGTGTAAGAATTTTCCCGGCGCCAGGCAACCTAATTAAGAACAGACCGTGAATATGCCATGGCTAACAAGGCGGATGGTGCGCGTCTCGCGTATCGCCGGCGGCATCGAGGATCCGGTTCTGCGTCTCAAATACCTGAAAGCGGCGGTGCCCCGGACAGCGTTGGTGTGGCGTCTGTACCACTACCGCGTGCGCCACTGGATCCTCTGGGCCGGCTTTCTATTGGTGCTGCTCATTCCTTTCTTGATGAAGCTCGCGGCCGGCAAGCCGGAGCCCCCGCATATCGCACCGATCCCTTCCCGTCCGGCGCCGGCCGGCGAGACCCACGTTGCCGTTCCGGTCTGGGAAGTCGAACAGACCGGCGATTCGGAGGTTTACAGCAACGGCCTACGCATCGATACGCGATTCACGGTGGCGAATCGCCCCAGACTCTACACCGCGTTCCAGCGGGACGGCGCCTCCTCGGCAAACCGTATCCGGCGGTCCCAGCCAGCCGGAATCGTCTACCACACTTCCGAGAGCTGTCAGGCGCCGTTTGCAGAACAAGATACCCCGGTTCTCAAGCGCCTGGGGGAATCGCTGTTGGAATATGTGCGGCGGAAGCGCGCCTACCACTACTTGATCGACCGCTTCGGGCGCGTATACCGGGTTGTGCAGGAATCCGATACCGCCTTCCACGCAGGCTATTCCGTTTGGGCCGACGACCAATGGTTCTATCTAAACCTGAACGATAGCTTCCTGGGGGTTTCCTTTGAGGCCCATACACCTGCCGGCCAGGCTGAGGAAGCCGTGAGCCCCGCCCAAATCCGCGCTGCCGCCATGCTTACCGAGCTGCTCCGCAGCCGCTATCGGATTCCCGCTGGAAACTGCGTCACTCACGCGCAGGTTTCCGTGAACCCTTCGAACATGCTGGCGGGCTATCACACAGACTGGGCGGCGGGCTTTCCATTTGAGGCGTTGGGCTTGCCGGACAATTATCGGCGCGCGCTGCCGTCGCTCTGGGCGTTCGGCTTCGCTGGCGAGCCGGTCTGGCTGGCTGCCGGCGGCGATGGAGTATCCTCCGGCGTCAAACTGGCGGAACAGGACATCGCGCGCCGCGCCGCCGCGGCCGGTATACCCCCGGCGGCGTACCGCAAGGCGCTTCGTGAGCAATACCGGACCTGGCTGGCGGAGATTCGCCGGAACAGCCCGCCGGCCGCTCAGTTCCGCTCCGGCTCCGCCGGCCGGTAGCCGTTTTCCAGCATCACGCGCCGCGCCGTTTCGGCGACGTCCGGCAGCACGTAAAAGAACGCGCCGGTGCGCACCCGCTGGAAGATGAAGCCACCGCGATACTCGTCGGCTTCCACCCCGTAGTCCACGCCGGCCGTGCTGAAAATCGCCTCCAGCCGCAACGCCTCGTTCAAGCGCTTGGCGATATACACCAGCACGGATTCCTTGCCTTCGAAAAACGACGCTTCCTGGCGCATGTTTTTCCTTGAGAGAAGCGGTGCCCAACGCCATCTTAACCATATTAGGAGATATTTGGATGGATGGATTCATAACGGACCCCGCCGTGTCTTCGATCGGCCGTGAAGAGGAATTGCACTGGTTGGCGCTGACCCTGATCCCCGGGCTGGGTACCCGGATGGCGGGGAAGCTGTTGGATCGGCTCCGCACGCCGCAGACCGTGTTCCGCGCCTCGCGCAGTGAATTGGAGGCGGCGGGCGTTAGCGGCGCGGTAGCCCAAAGCATCGCCAGCGGCTGCTCGTTCGAGGATGCCCTCGACCAGCAGCGCAAAATGGCCGAACGCGGCGCCGTCGTGATCGCGCGCAGCGACCCGCGCTATCCGGCCCTGTTGCGCGAGATCTTCGATCCGCCCATTTTGCTGTTTGCCCACGGACGCCTGGAACTCCTGCAGCCCTTCCACTTCGCCGTGGTCGGCACCCGGCGGCCCACGCCCTATGGCTTGGCGGTTGCCGAAAGGCTGTCCGCCGACCTGGCGCGCGCCGGACTCACCATCGTCAGCGGCATGGCACGCGGCATCGATACCGCCGCGCACAAAGGCGCGCTTTCCGCCGGCGGCGATACGGTGGCGGTGTTGGGCTGCGGCGTAGACGTGATCTATCCGTCGGAAAACCGCAAGTTGGCCGCCGACCTGTTCGCCAAAGGCCTGGTGCTCTCGGAGTTCGCCATGGGATCGACCGCCTTTCCCCAGAACTTCCCCATCCGCAACCGTATTATCAGCGGCATGAGCGCCGGCGTCCTGGTGGTGGAAGGCGCCCAATACAGCGGCTCGGCCATCACGGCGAAGCTCGCCCTCGACCAGGGGCGCGAGGTTTTCGCGGTTCCCGGCAATATCACGTCAAAAGCCAGTTGGGGTCCTAACCTATTGATAAAACAGGGCGCCAAGCTGATTCAGGACTGGAATGACGTGATCGTGGAACTTCCCGCCGAGGTTCGCCGTCAGTTAATCGAGCGGGGCCGCACCCGCCTGCTGGGCAACGCCGCTGCATCCCAAGACGGCGGTCAGGCATCCCTGATAGAGGGAAAGACCGGGGGATCTCTACCGGAAGTCGGCCGCAGGCTGTTGGCCGTCCTGCACGTCGATACCGCCATACATTTGGACGATCTGCTTCAGATTGTGGAAGATAGCTCAGCTTCCGAACTGATCGCCGCGCTTTTCGAACTGGAAATGCTGGGCCTCGTCAAGCAGCTTCCCGGAAAGAGCTTCGTGAAAGTGTGGTAGCCTCTGGGATATCCGTGGAACGTTGTTGAAGTGTTCTTATGCCGAAAGCTCTCGTAATCGTGGAATCGCCGGTCAAGGCGAAAACCATTAATAAATATCTCGGAAAGCAGTACATCGTCAAAGCGTCGTTGGGCCATATTAAGGATCTCCCCAAGAAAGACTTGGCCGTGGATGTCGAGCACGGCTTCGAACCGCGCTACGAAATCATCGAAGGCAAACGCAAGCTGCTCAGCGAGTTGAAACAAGCCGCCAAGGGTGTCGAATCCATCTACCTGGCAGCCGACCCCGACCGCGAAGGGGAAGCCATCTGCTTCCACCTGCAGGAGGAACTGCAGGGGAAGAAGAACGGCGGGCCGCAAATCTACCGGGTGATGTTCAACGAGATCACCAAGAACGCCATTCAAAAGGCCTTTCAAAACCCCGGCATGGTCGACGAGAAGCTGGTGGATGCGCAGCAGGCGCGCCGCGTGCTCGACCGGCTGGTGGGCTACAAAATCTCACCGCTATTGTGGGACAAAGTGCGGCGCGGCCTCTCCGCCGGCCGCGTGCAAACGGTGGCCCTGCGCGTGATAGTAGAGCGCGAAAGCGAAATCGCCGCGTTCATCAAGAACGAGTATTGGACGCTCGATGCCGACTTTGCCGCCCGCAAACCGCCGCCGCTGAAAGCCCATCTGTTGAAGAAGGACGACCAGACGCCGGAACTCGGCAGCCAGGCCGCCACCGATTATGTGGTCGCGCAACTGGATGGCGCGGATTACATCGTCAAGTCCGTGGGCACGCGTGAGAAGCGCCGCAATCCGGTGGCGCCCTTCATCACTTCCACGCTGCAGCAGGAATCCTCGCGCAAGCTGCGCTTCAGCGTCAAACGCACCATGATCCTGGCGCAACGGCTCTATGAAGGCATCGAGCTGGGCAAGGAAGGCGCGGTTGGCCTGATCACTTACATGCGCACGGATTCCACGCGCATCTCCGAAGACGCGCTGCAGGAAACGCGCGCCTATATCGCGGTCAAGTTCGGGCCCGAGTTTCTGCCGGAATCCGCCAACATCTACAAGTCCAAGAAGGACGCGCAGGACGCGCACGAAGCCATCCGCCCGACATCCATGGAGTACAGCCCGGACGACGTGGCCAAGTATCTGGCCGAAGACGAGCTCAAGCTCTACCGGCTGATCTGGAATCGCTTCGTGGCGTCCCAGATGACCCCCGCCGTGTTCGACCAGACCACTATCGACATCTCGGCGCGCGGCAAGGACTCCAGCGATTACCTGTTTCGCGCTACCGGCTCGGTGCTCAAGTTCGGCGGATTTCTAAAGATTTACGAAGAGGGCAAGGACCAATCCGACGAAGAAGACGAAGAGATGAAACACAGGCTCCCGGCGGTGAACGAGGGCGAGCATCTGAAGCTCCGCGGCCTGCTGCCCGAGCAGCACTTCACCGAGCCGCCTCCACGCTACAACGAAGCCACGCTGGTGAAGAAACTGGAAGCCGACGGCGTCGGCCGTCCGTCCACCTACGCCTCCATCCTTTCCACTATTCAGGAGCGCGAGTACGTGAAGAAGGAGGGCGGCCGCTTTTACCCCACCGAGTTGGGGCGCGTCGTCACCGGCCTGCTGCTGGAGAACTTCGACGACATCTTCGACGTGCAGTACACCGCCCGCATGGAGGAGGAACTGGACGAGATCGAAACGGGGAAAATCGCCTGGCGCGTGGCCATCGGCGAGTTCTATGAACGCTTCGATAAAGACCTGAAACACGCCGAAGAGCACATGACCGACATCAAGCGGATGGAAAAACCCACCGGCTTGAATTGCGAGAAGTGCGGCAAGCCCCTGGTGATCAAGTGGGGCAAACACGGCAGCTTCATCGCCTGCACCGGATATCCCGATTGCACCTACACGCGCGAGCTGACCGTGGATCTGCCGGACGTGGACAAGGTGGATCTGAGCGAGCAGGGCGAAGAGGAATACTGCGAGAACTGCGGCCGGCCCATGGTGCTGAAGAAGGGCCGCTTCGGCACGTTCTTCGCCTGCACCGGGTACCCCGACTGCAAGACCACCAAGCCCATCGGCGGGACGCAGAAGAAGCCCGATGTGCAGCTCGACGAGAAGTGCCCGAACTGCGGCAGCAACATGGTGCTGAAGACCGGGCGCTTCGGCGAGTTCACGGCTTGCGGCAATTATCCGACGTGCAAGTTCGTGAAGCAGAAGACCATCGGCATGAAGTGCCCGGAGTGCAACGAGGGCGAGGTGGTGGAGCGGCGGTCGAAGCGCGGCAAAACGTTCTACGGCTGCAACCGCTGGCCGGACTGCAACTTCGTGACGTGGGGCAAACCCGTGCAGGAGAAGTGCCCGGAATGCGGCGGTCCGTACATGGTGGAGAAATGGCTGAAGGCGGGGCCGGTGCTGCAGTGTCCGAATGCGGATTGCAAGCATAAGCAGCCGATGCTGGTTCCGGTGGAGGCTTTGGCGCAGTAGGACATGCATCGGGTCGTTCTCGACACCAATGTGCTGATTTCAGCGCTGCGGTCCAGAAGTGGCGCATCTTTCCGGCTCATTAGTATGCTGGGCGATCGGCGCTGGCAGCCCATCGTGTCGGTTGCGCTGATCCTCGAATACGAGGCGGTCGCTAGGCGCGAAGCCGGTCGGCTCGGGGTGTCGGACTGGGTCGTCGATAGCATCGTCGATATGTTCTGCCGATTGGGATCGCAGCACGCGATTCGATTCCGTCTGCGCCCAGCTTTGCGGGATCCCGGCGATGAGTTTATCTTGGAGTTGGCGGTAGCGAGCCAAGCGGACTACATCGTGACCCACAACATTCAAGATTTTCGCGGATCTGATACATACGGGATTCGCACCGTGACGCCGGGCGAGTTTTTGAGGAGAATAGAGGTATGGCCCTGACCATTTCACTGCCCGATGAAATTCTCCGTAAAGCGGAGGAATTGGCCGCGCGCGAGCGGATTTCCCTCGAAGAATTGGTCGTGGCGGCATTGTCGGAGCAGTTCGCGGGCGTTGAGTATTTGCGCCGCCGGGCGGAACGGGCTAGCGCCGAAAGGTTCAAAGCGGCTCTGGATCAGATTCCCGAGGCGGAGCCCGAGCCTCGCGACCGGGCGCCATAGACCCTTGTGTAGCTGAAGTCCGGACCAGTAGGAGCGTGGCTGGGCCCGGGCCGGCTTTCGCCCGCGGGCTACCAGAAGGCCCGGACTGGTTTAGTGTTCGACGCAGGCTTGCAGCCCGGCGTCCGGATCGCCGCCCGGAAGTGGAAACGTATGCCCGCGGCTTCCTTGAAAGCCCCTGCTCCGGCCGATTTCCCCATCCCCCACGCATCGGAACCCTATATTGTTGTTCCGATTCGTTGGCTCGTTCCTGTTACGGTTCGAGGCGCGGACGTTCCTGGTATTGTTGTTCCAAGAACCCCCACGAATTGCGGCGGCGCTCCGCTCCTACCAGGATAAACCCAGCGAACAGCTTGCGCCGCAGCTTCCAGGTGTCGCCGAAAGCGGCGTGGCCGAGCCATGCCGAGATTCTTCGCCGTACGTCCGCGAGGTCCAGTTCCGCGCGATGGAACCTTTCGCGGATCGCGCGCAGCCGCCGGCGCATGCGCACCACATTCCGGCGAGGCAGCCGGGCACGCCCAGGGAAAAGCCGCCAGCCGAGAAACGTCACGCCATCCGCGCAACGGTACACGCGGCTCTTGCCCTCGTGCAATTCCAGACGTAGTTGTTCGAGCCGCGCGACGATGGCCCGCCGCATCCGCGCCAGTTCGGCCTTATCGTCGCCGAAGATCGCGAAGTCGTCCACATATCGCAGATAGAGCGCGGGGCGCAACTCCCGCAACACAAAATGGTCCAGCGCGTTCAAGTAGACGTTTGCGAAAAACTGCGATGTTTGATTTCCGATCGGCAAACCTTTCCGCCGCTCCAGGCGAGTGAAGAGCGTGTCGCCTGGGAACACCGCGCTGACTTCCTCCTGCGCATTGGAACCATCGACGATGGCTGAAACCAATTCCAACGTCGGCTTGCATTTGATGGCCCTCGCCAACAGCTCCTTCAGAATCAAGTGATCCATCGACGGGAAATACTTGCGCACGTCGCACTTCAGCACATATTTGTAACGCGCGCAGGCCGCGCGCGCTTTGCGCAGCGCCTGGTGCTGTCCGAAGCCCTTGCGCGAGGCGAAAGAACTGGCGGTGAACCGCGGCTCGAACACGCTCTCCAGCACGCGGGTTACCGCATGATGCACGACGCGGTCGCGAAACGGCGCAGCCGAAATCATGCGCGGCTTCGGATCGCGAATCCAAAATGTCCGGTACTCACCCGGCCGCCAGGTTCCATCTAGCAACTCCCGCTGCAAGGCGCATAGGTTGGGTTCCAGGTTGAAGAGGAACCGCGCCACGTCGGGACGCTTGCGCTTGCCGCGCGCGGCCGCCAGCGCCGAAGCCAGCAGGTTCTCCCAACTCGTCACTTGAGGCCAAAGGTTACCGGCACGCTTCATCGCCTTCGGTTTCCTTCACTCCGCCGCCGTCCGCGCGCTCTTCCACCATCCGCCCGCCATGCGCCCGATTTCGTCGAGCCCTTGCGCGGCAAATTCGTAGCCGCTGACGTTCAGCAGCCGCAGATCCTTGGAAAGCCGTACCAGGTAGCGCGCCCGGTTCACGTTCTTGACCGCCGCAGCCAATGTGCCGCTGTTCTTGGTTTGGTAAGTTGCATCGACCAAGTTCATCAGTAGGTCGAGCGATGTCGCCACCAGATTCTGGCCCACAGAGAAGCGGTAAGACTTCGGAAACTTCTCTACTTTGGGAAGAATCCAAAGGTTCCAATCGTACGCCTTCTGCACTACAATTGCCGTCTCTGCCATTGCCGTCCCCCCCCCAAAAAAAATTTCCCCAAAGGGGGCCAGCCCCCTTTGGAATCCCCCGCAAAACTCAAAACCCTAAACGCCTAACGGAATTCCCCCACGCATCGGAACCCCATATTGTAGTTCCGAACCGATGGCACCCTCCTGTAACGGTCCGAGGCGCGGACGTCCCCGGAAATGAGGTCCCAAGAACCCCCACGAATTACCTTGTACTTTCGCTCGCTCCGCCCATCCGCCTGATACGGGCCGAACCAATCTTCACACCATTCCCAGACATTGCCCAGCATATCGCATAGACCTTCCGCCGTATTCCCCTTCGGATATAAGCCCACTGGCGTTGGGTGCCCCACGCTCATATCGTAATTCGCGCGCGAAGAATCGAGCGGCGTTCGGTTGCCCCAAGGATACCGCGCGCCTTGCGGTCCTCTGACGGCCCGCTCCCACTCAGCTTCGGATGGCAATCGCCCTCCCTTCCAGCGGCAATATACGTCGGCCTCAAACCAACTGACACCCACCACCGGACGGTTTGGATATTGCCTCTGCCGCTCCCAATCTTCGGGTTCGGAGCCGCCCTCCGCAACAAAATCTCCGAACCCCTGCACCGTCACCGGGTAACGCTGTATGCGGAACGCCGGCAGACTTACCTCATGGACGGGCGACTCATCGTCATACGCCTCCGGATCGTAATTCGGCTCCTTCTGGTTCCGCTTCTGCGCACCCATCAGGAAGGTACTCGCCGGAATCGTCACCCAGTTGTCCTGTTTCAGGCGGGGATCTCCCACTTGGCCGAGCAGGTCCGCGGCCTCCACGCGCTTGCCCATGTCGATTTCGTCCGCCGCGCCGGCCTGGAAGATCTCCTGGATGCTGAATACGGTGCGCTCGAAGTTGGCGGTTTTGGCCTGGTAGCCCATGCGCGAAAGATCCTGCATCATGGCGCTCAGCAGCGCGACGCATTCCACGCGCTGGGCGATGTTGGGCCGGTCGCCCAGGTGTTCCAGCAGCGCTCGAACAAACTCCGCAATTCTGCCCTCGCCCTGCTGTTTCAGCAGCCCGCCGAGCAAGCGCATGGTCTCCCGCCACTCTCCGCGATATAGCTTGCCGCCCGCCACCAGCCTTTTGAACAAATCCGCGTCGCTGAGGCTCACCAACTCGCGCGCCGCGAGGAACTCCTGAGAGCTGAGGTGCCAGAATTTCAGATCGTTGCCCACCGCCAACAGGATTCCGCTGTGCTGCGTTTCGCCCATCAGCAACTCTTCGTTCGCTTCCGCGGTCCCGCCGAATTCGCCTGCCAGAAAGTCGGCGGCCGATCGCTGGCCGATCTGCACCAGCCGGCCGCCGCCGGAATCCTGCATGTGCAGCGCCAGCTTGCGCATATACGACAGGCACCGCTCCGGCGTGGGGCGGCCCGGAACATGCTGGTGCGCCTGCGCGAGCCAGCCCAAAATCGATGCGTACAAATCCACGCGATATTCCGGCAGCCGCTGGTCGTTGTGCTGCAGGACGGCGAGGGCGGTCAACCTGACGGGATTGGTTGCCATCTCGGCAATTTCGGGGCGGCTATCGAGCGCCGATGTGAGCAATTCTTTGAAACGCTGGGCTTCCGGCTCCGGGAATGCCAAGGCGCGGGCGAAGTGATCGAAGAAGACTTCGATTTCGGGCCGCTCCAGCGCGCCGATTTGGACCGGATGGAAACTCCTGTCAAGCACGGCGTCGCCCACATTGGTCTGCGGGCGGGTGGTCACCAGGAAATCCGCCTTTGGGAAAGCCTGCGCGGCGTTTTCGAAAATGCGCGCGATGCGCTCGCGCATGGGGCGGTTCGGCGCTTCGTCCAGGCCGTCCACCATTAGTAGGCAGCCGCCCTGGTCGAGCTTGCGCCGAAAAAACGTCTCGCCGAGGCCCCAGCGGAATTCCTCGCTCTGGCGGCCGAGGAAATACGGAATCCAGTCGGGCGATTCGGTCGGCTTAGACGATTGGCCGGCTTCCAACAGCCTCGCAAAGTCGGACACCGCGATCGGGATGGGGAAGCGCCGGTCGAGCGCGGGAAGAAATGGCGGCGCGTCCGGCGGGCGCGTGCCGCGAAGGGCGCGGCAAAGCTCGAAAGCCGTGCGCCGCAGGAACGTGGATTTGCCCGATCCGGGGTCGCCGATCAGCACTACCCGGCGCTTGCCGAGCGTCTGTTCCAAAACGATGCGGCGCTCTCGCTCTTTGTCGTCGCCGTCGCGCGCGCCTGGTTGGCGCGGCATGTCGTGACCGGCGGGCGTGGTGAGCGGGATATAAATCTCGTCGATCCGGAACACATAAGGCTCCGCCCGCTTCGTGCTGAGGCCCGTGATGCGGATTTGCCGGGTCTTGTCCTCGAGCAATCCGAGATAGGTCTCCGGGTCCTGCGGCGCGGTGGCCACCGTCGCTGGCTGATGCCGCCTGCGCCAGTCCGCGAGGGCTTCGGACACCAGCGGGCGAACGCTGGCGGCATCCGTGAATGAAGCGCGGAAATAGCCGCTCAATTGCCGCTTGAATTCCTCCAGCTTCTTTTCGTTGCGCTCGACCTCGCCGGCGATTCCCGGTTTTTTTCTCTCCGTCACCAGGCGGTAATCCTCGCGCAGTTCCGCGGGCCAGTCGGCTTTATCGTCCACAAGAAACGCCAGCACTTCCTTGCCGTTCGTCAGCCGCGCGTGGTCGCACTCCAGCCAGGTGATGCTCTTGCGATCGGAATTCGTTGCATCGTCGGGGACCCATCCGTAGCGGTGCGCCACCAGCACCACTACGACTTCGGCTTCGTCGACCTTTTCCAGACAGGCACGAAGCGTAGGCAGGTGCCCGCTCGCTGGAAAGTACTCCATCCTTAGTGGGAGGAAGCCGCTGGCTTCCGCCGCCAGCGCCGCCATTTCACGGTGTGCTTTCAGGTCCTCGGAAGTGGACGAAATGAAGACGACCGGAGCGTAGCCCATATCGCGCTTATTCTACCGGAACGGCCGGGCCGATGCTGCATCGCCGCAATGCGAAGCGGAAGCACAATCGGCCCATGCTGGCGCAATCGGAAAGCGGCAAGCGCCCTGCACATTCGTACTCGGAAGCTTTGCACGGCGCGCTACTTCCGAGTAAAATGCAGAGTAGTGGATCTCGTCACACTCCTCAGCCGGCACGAAGGCAAGACGCTGGAGTTCAAGCGCGACATCTCCTCGCCGGAAGGCGTTCTAAGGGCTATCGTGGCGTTCGCCAATTCTTCGGGCGGGGTCCTCGTGATTGGCATCGCGGACGGAACCAGGAAGGTGATAGGTGTGGGCGATGTGCTGGCGGAGGAGGAACGCCTGGCCAACCTGATCGCGGATAGCATCTCCCCAAAGCTGGTTCCCTCGATGGAGGTGCTGCCCTGGCGAAAGCTGCAGGCGCTTGCAGTCGAGATCTATCCGAGTCCTAACCGGCCGCACTACCTCAATCGACTGGGCCCGGCGGCGGGCGTCTTCGTGCGGGTGGGTTCCACGAACCGCCGGGCCGACTCAATCCTGATCGAGGAGATGCGGCGCTACAACCAGGTTGCCTCGTTCGATGAGCAGCCGATGCCGGATTTGAACTCGGAAGCCATCGACTTCCGAGCTGCTTCCGAGTACTTCAAGCCCATCCGGAAACTGACGCCCCACGGGCTACAGAGTCTCAAGTTAACGGCCATCTACCAGGGCCGGATTGTGCCGACGATCGGCGGAGTCCTGCTATTCGGCGCTGAGCGGCTCAGTCATTTTCCGGATGCATGGATCCAAGCCGGACGGTTCGCGGGCCGCGACCGCCGCCGGATCATGGATTCCGCCGAAGTCCGGTCTTATCTTCCGGCGGCCGCCGAGGAAGCCATTGTCTTCCTGCGAAAACACATGACTCGCGAAGCTGTCATCGGACCGGTAAAGCGATCCGACCTGTGGACGTTTCCGGTAGTTGCGGTTCGCGAAGCGATCATGAACGCGATTGTGCATGCCGATTACGCGCAGCAAGGCGCCCCCATCCGCGTGGCGCTGTTTGACGATCGCCTGGAAGTCGAAAATCCTGGACTGCTTCCCTTCGGCCTCACAATTGAAGATATCCAAAAAGGCATCTCCAAACTTCGCAACCGCGTTATAGGCCGAGTGTTTCAGGAATTGGGCCTGATCGAGCAATGGGGCAGCGGCATTCAACGAATGACCGCCGCTTGCCTTGAGCGTGGGTTGGACGCTCCCCGGTTTGAAGAAATCGGCACCCATTTTCGAGTCACCCTGTCGGCCATACGCGGTCACGCGCCGGCGGCGAACAAGCGGGACCAAGCTATCCTGAGCGCGCTAGCCGCGAGCGCCGGGGGCGGGCTTTCAACGTCGCAGGTCGCCCAGCGGCTCGGAGTGTCTCCGCGCGCTGCCCGAACGCGTCTCGCGTCGCTCGTCGAGCGCGGCCTGGTGGCGGAAATCGGCAGCGGACCACAGGACCCCCATCGCCGCTACCATCTGGTCTCCGACGCGTCCTGATGTACACGGAGAAAACCCTGTTGTGGCCCAAGGCCTTTGTGATAATCTTGGCAATCGCCGTCCCCATGCGATTTGCCGCCATCGCCGTTCTCTTTATCTGGTCCCTGCGGGCCGAACCGTGGCCACTGGAGCGGCTGTTCAGCCGGCCATTCGCGTGGGGCACGGCGCCGGCGAAGGCGGCATGGTCGAAACAGGGGCGCGTCCTCTTGTTTTTGTGGAACGCCGAGGGCCGGCGCTTCATGGACCTGTACGCGTACCACGTGGATGGGCAGCGCCTGGCTCGGCTGACGAATCTGGAGCCGGTCGACGATCCCATCAACCGTGCAGCGGCCGAGAAGGACGAACGGCAGAAACAATACCTGGAGCCGGCGGAAGGCATCGCGGAATTCGATATCTCGCACGATGGCGCGCGCGCCGCGTTTTCGTATCACGGCGATTTGTACCTGGTGAACACTTCGGGTGCGGATGCACCCTTCCGGCTGACGCGCACCAAGACCGCGGAAACCAATCCGGCGTTTTCGCCCGATGGGAACAAGCTGGCGTTTGCGCGCGACGGGCAACTCTTCGTGCAAGACCTGCATACGGGAGCGCTGTGGCAGGTGACCGAGATCGAGGGCGAGGGCGCGTCGCTAGGAGGATGGCGCTGGTCGCCGGACGGCAAGCGGTTCGTCTATACCGTGCGGGCGGGCGCGGGCCGGAAGTTGCTGTTGCCCAATTATTCGGGCCATTTGGTCACTGCGAATAGCTTCCCGCGTACGCTGCCGGGCGATGCGGCGACTGAGGTGAAGACGTACGTAATTCCAGCCGAAGGCGGCACGCCGGTGGCGATGGAGCCGGGACCTTGGGGCGAGAAGGTCTTCTCGTTCGCCACGCCGCAGTGGTCGCGCGATGCGCGCTGGCTGCTGCGCACGGCGGTGCATCCGAATCTGAAACAGGCCGCCATCCTGGTGAACGACGCGGCCGGCGGAAAAGCGCGCGTGGTGGCGGAAGACAAGGACGCGGCGTGGGTGGAACCGTTCTTCGCGGCATGGTCGCCCGACTCCAGCCGGATCCTGTTTACCAGCGAGCGGGACGGATGGTCGCACTTATATGCCGTTTCCAAAGACGGCGGCGAGGCGCGGCAGCTTACGCGCGGCGCGTGGCAGGTGGATAACGAACGCACGTTCGGGCATGAGCCGCAGTGGGCGGGCGACTCTATCTATTTCGCGTCGACCGAAGCCGGTACGGCCGAGCGCCAGTTCTACCGCATCCATCCGGATGGCTCGGGCAAGGAGAAGCTGTCGTCGCGTGGAGGGCTGAACATCGGCATCGTTTCCGAGGACGGGCGCGACATCGCCATGACGATCGCGGACGTGAAGAATCCCTTCGACCTATATGTGGGCGACCGCCGGGTTACGACTTCGCCGCGCGCGGAATTCGCCAGTTATGCGTGGCCGGAGTCGCGGCTGGTCAGTTTCCCATCGCGCGGCGATGGCAAGCCCGTGGCGGCGCGGCTGTTTCTGCCGCCGGGCTATCGGCCCGAGGACCGCAGCCAGAAGGCGCGCCCCGCGGTGTTCTTCATTCACGGGTCGGGCTACGCCACCAGCGTGTTGAAGCAGTGGGGCGCTTACGCCGATGTGCGCTATGTCTTCAATTGCTCGCTGGTACATAAAGGATACGTGGTGCTCGACCTGGATTACCGCGGCAGCTCCGGCTATGGCCGCGACTGGCGCACGGGCGTGTATCTGCAGATGGGCGGTCCGGATCTGGACGATGTGCTGGGCGGCGTGGATTATTTGCGCGGCCTGGGTAACATCGATATGCGGCGCATCGGCATTTGGGGATCGAGTTACGGCGGCTTCATGACCGCCATGGCGATGTTTCTGGCGCCGGATACATTTCGCGCGGGCGCTTCGTTCTCTTCGGTGAACGACTGGGAGAATTACAATGCCTTCTATACCGAGCAGCGGCTGGGCAAGCCACAGGAGTATCCCGAAGCTTACCGGCGCAGCTCGCCGATCCATTTTTCGAGCCTTTTGAAGAATCCGTTTCTGATGGTGCATGGCATCGTGGACAATAACGTAATGTTCCAGGATACCGTGCAACTTAGCGAGAAGTTGATTCATGAGGGAAAGGATTTCTCGGAGATTTACTATCCGGAGGAGAGTCACATCTTCGTGCGGGATGAGTCTCTGATCGACGCATTCCGGCGGGCGACGGAATTTTTCGACCGGAACCTGGGCCAATGAAGCTGCCGCGGGTATATCCGATCCTGGATACGGGGGCGTTCGAGGCGCGGGAGTTTCCGTTTACACGCGCGGCGGCGGCGTGGCTGGAAGGAGGCGCGGGGATTCTGCAATTGCGCCACAAGCAACACTGGGGGCGCGCGGTCTTCGATGCGGCGCGCGAGATCGCACGTATGTGCCGCGAGGCCGGCGCTCTATTCGTCGTGGACGACCGGGCCGATATCGCGATGCTGCTGGAAGCCGGCCTGCACGTGGGCCAGGACGACTTGCCGCCGCGGGATGCGCGCCGCCTGATGGGCGCGGATGCTATGATCGGTTACTCCAGCCATAATATACAACAGATTTGCGCGGCGGGCGGCGAGCCGGTGGACTACGTGGCGTTTGGCCCGGTATACTCGACCGCGTCCAAACGAAACCCGGATCCGGTGACGGGGGTCGAAGGTTTAGAGGAGTGCCGCACGCTGGTGGAAAAACCGTTGGTGGCGATCGGCGGCATCACCAGGGAGACGGCGCGTGCGGTGCTGGCGGCGGGCGCCGATGCGGTGGCGGTGATCGGCGATTTGTTGCCCGCCCGGTTGACGAGCTTGTCCTTGCGCCAGCGGATGGAAGAATGGCAACTGGTAACGAAGTGAAGACGGGCTCCGGCCTCATTAAAGGCCTCGGCCTGATGGATTCGACCACGCTGGTCGTGGGGTCGATGATCGGCTCGGGCATCTTTATCGTATCCGCCGATATTGCCCGGCAAGTGAATTCGCCGGGGTTGCTGATGATGACCTGGGTAGCCACCGCGGTGCTCACGCTGATCGCGGCGCTCAGTTACGGCGAACTGGCGGCGGCCATGCCGCATGCGGGTGGACAATACGTCTATCTGCGCGAGTCGTTCGGGCCGCTGAGCGGTTTCCTGTATGGATGGACGCTGTTCCTGGTGATCCAGACCGGCACGATTGCGGCGGTCGCGGTAGGTTTCGCCAAGTTCGCGGGCGTGTTCGTACCTTGGATCTCCGCGCAGAACCACTTGATCGGCAGCGGCAGGGTCGGGCTAACCACGCAGCAGCTTGTGGGTGTCGCGATCGTGGGGCTGTTGACCGTAGTCAACATGCGCGGCATCCGCACGGGCGCGGTAGTGCAGAATATTTTCACGTTTGCGAAGACCGCGGCGCTGCTGGGGTTGGTTGCCATCGGGTTTCTACTGGGCCGCAACCCGGCGGCTCTGGCGCGGAATTTCGGGCATTTCTGGGACGGCGCCGGCTGGAGCATGCACGTGGTGCGACTGGTGGGCGTGGCCATGGTTGGGTCGCTTTTTTCCGCGGACGCCTGGAACAATGTCACGTTCACGGCGGGCGAAGTCCGCAATCCGCGGCGCAATCTGCCGATTGCGCTTGCGCTGGGCGTGACCATCGTGATGGGTCTTTACATCGCGGCCAATTGCGTGTACCTGAATGTGTTGCCGTTCGAAGCCATTCAGCATGCGCCGGAGGATCGCGTGGCCACCGCCGCCATGAAGCAGATCCTGGGCCCGGCAGGGGTGGGGATTATGGCGGCCGCGATCATGGTTTCGTGCTTCGGCTGCGTGAACGGGTTGATCCTGGCGGGCGCCCGCGTATATTATGCGATGTCGCTCGACGGGCTGTTCTTCCGCAAGGCCGGCGCGCTGGGCGCGCGGCACCATGCGCCGGTGTTCGCGCTGGCCATGCAAGGCGTTTGGACCGTTATCCTTACTCTGAGCGGCACCTACAGCGACTTGCTGGACTACGTGATCTTCGCCGCGCTCGTTTTCTATATCCTGACGATTGCAGGCATCTTCGTGCTGCGCCGCACGCGACCGGGAATGGAGCGGCCGTATAAGGCTTTCGGCTATCCGGTGCTGCCGGCTGTTTATATTGTCGCAGCGGGGGCGATTGAGTTCCTGTTGCTGGCTTACAAGCCGAATTACACTTGGCCAGGGTTGATTATCGTTTTGCTGGGTGTGCCTGTTTATTATATTTGGCGGCCTGCGAGGCCGCCGCAGGCTGCGAGCCTGCCCCACTTGAAAGGTCCGAAATGAATCTTACGGCGACTAAGTCGCTTGAACGCATCAAGTCCGAAGCCGACGACAGCGAGCACTCACTCAAGCGCACGCTGGGGCCGGTGAACCTGGTGGCGCTGGGGATCGGCGCGATCATCGGCGCCGGATTGTTTTCGCTGACGGGCATCGCAGCGGCCGAGAACGCCGGGCCGGCGGTGGTGCTCTCGTTCGTGGTGGCGGCCATCGGATGTGCGTTCGCGGGCATGTGCTACAGCGAGTTCTCCACCATGATTCCCATCGCGGGCAGCGCGTACACTTATGCGTACGCCACCATGGGGGAACTGCTGGCGTGGATCATCGGATGGGACCTGGTGCTGGAATACGCGGTGGGCGCGGCCACGGTGTCGGTAAGCTGGTCAAGCTACGTGGTGAAGCTGTTTCACACGATGGGCATCGAGCTGCCGGCCAGCCTCGTCAATTGCCCGTTCGACCCAACCCCAGGCATCATCAATCTGCCGGCGGTCATTATTATTGTTCTGATGTCGACGCTGCTGATCGTCGGCATACAGGAATCGGCGCGCGTGAACGGGTTCATTGTGGCGGTGAAAGTGGTGATCGTGATCATCGTGATCGCGGTGGGGTTCGCATATATCAACCGCGCCAATTATACGCCGTTCATTCCCCCAAACACAGGGAAGTTTGGCGAGTTTGGCATCAGCGGCGTAATGCGCGCGGCGGCCGTGGTGTTCTTCGCGTTCATCGGTTTCGACGCGGTCTCCACCGCGGCCCAGGAGGCGCGCAAGCCCCAGCGCGATATGCCCATCGGGATCATCGGCTCGCTGGCGGTTTGCACGATTCTCTACGTGCTGTTCGCGCACGTGCTCACCGGCATGGTGAATTACAAGATCTTCCGGGGAGACGCGTCGCCGGTAGCCACGGTCATCAAACAGTTTCCGAGTGCCGCGCTGCAGATCGTGATCGTCATCGGCATTATCGCCGGCTATAGCTCGGTGATTCTGGTGATGCTGCTGGGGCAATCGCGCGTGTTCTTTTCGATGTCGCGCGACGGGCTGCTGCCCAAGGTGTTTTCGGACGTGCATGCGAAGTTCCGCACTCCTTGGCGCTGCAACCTGATTTTCATGGCGTTTGTTTCGCTCTTCTCGGGTTTCCTGCCGATTTCGAAGCTGGGCCACATGACCAGCATCGGCACGCTGCTGGCGTTCGTGATCGTGTGCATCGGCATCATGGTGATGCGGCGCACGCGCCCGGATCTGCCGCGGCCGTATCGCACGCCGCTGGTGCCGCTGGTGCCGGTGCTGGGAATTTTGGTGTGTCTGGCGATGATGGCTTCGCTCGA
>Ga0187871_10000222_pt1 | contig 53508 bp, 36 predicted proteins | sample June2016WEW_16_1_FD_132988 | JGI IMG/M metagenome (GOLD analysis project Ga0187871, IMG submission 132988) | Peatland microbial communities from SPRUCE experiment site at the Marcell Experimental Forest, Minnesota, USA - June2016WEW_16_10 | ecosystem: Environmental > Terrestrial > Soil >...
AGTCGCGAGGCGACCGCCGGCGAAGTGACCAAGCTGTTCGAAACGCACGGCGGCGGTTTCGGCCAGGGATTGCGCTGGGAGTGGCAGCTTCTGGGGCTGAAGGAAGGCACCCGCTGAAGAACACGGGACATCTCCGCGGCAAGATCGTGCTGCCGGCCTGAACTGCGAACGGTCCGGCGCGAGACCTCGCCTTTGAGGTGGGATATCATTAGATCGCACGGAAGCGCCGGGGAAGTGACGCGTGAGGGATCTTTCGAACTACGCATTTTCTCCGTTGCGCGACGGGGACTTGAGGCTGTATCGGGGTTCCGGCAACGGACCAGCGCCGATTCTGCTGGTCGCGGCGGAGAGCAATTCACTCGGCTGTCTCGCGCAGCTCGAACATGAATACGCCCTCAGAACCGACCTGGATACCGCCTGGGCGGCGCAGCCGATCGAGCTTTCCCGCCACCGCGACCGTTTGGCGCTGGTACTCGAGGACCCCGGGGGTGCGGTCCTCGATCGGCTGCTCGGCCAGCCCCTGGGCATAGTGGAGTTTCTGCGCATCGGCATTTCTCTCGCACGGGCTTTGCGCCAAGTGCATGCGCGCGGGATCGTTCATAAGGACATCAAGCCGGCGAACATCCTGGTGGATGTGGCGAGCGGCGGTGTCTGGCTCACCGGCTTCGGCGTAGCCTCCCGCCTGCCACGCGAGCGCCCCAGCCCCGAACCACCCGACGCGATCGCCGGCACCCTGGCCTACATGGCGCCGGAGCAGACCGGACGGATGAACCGCTCGATCGATGCGCGCAGCGATCTGTACTCCCTCGGCGTCACCTTTTACGAGATGCTGACGGGGGCGCTGCCCTTCACCGCCGCCGATCCGCTCGAATGGGTGCACTGCCACATTGCCAGGCAGCCTGTTCCGCCCGAAGAGGGGCCGGCGAAGATCCCCCGGGCTCTATCGCTCATCAGCATGAAGCTGCTCGCCAAGACCGCCGAAGAGCGCTACCAGACCGCCGCGGGTGTCGAGGCGGATCTGCGGCGATGTCACGCAGAGTGGGAGTCGCAGGGCCGTATCGACCCCTTTCCGCTGGGCAGACGCGATGTCTCAGACCGCTTGCTGATTCCGGAGCGGCTGTACGGACGCGAGCGCGAGGTCGAAGCGCTGCTCGGCTGTTTTGACCGCGTGGTGGCCCACGGCACGCCGGAACTCGTGCTCGTGTCGGGATTTTCCGGGATCGGCAAGTCCTCCGTGGTGCACGAGTTGCACAAGGTGCTGGTTCAACCCCGTGGACTGTATGCGTCCGGCAAATTCGACCAGTACAAACGCGACATTCCGTACGCCACGCTAGCCCAAGCGTTCCAGAGCCTGGTGCGTTCGCTGTTGAGTCACGGCGAGGCGGAACTGGGCCGGTGGCGCGATTCCTTGAGTGAGGCGCTCGGCTCGAACGCTCAGCTCATCGTGAACCTGGTTCTGGAACTCGAGCTCATCATCGGCAAACAGCCGCCCGTTCCAGATTTGCCGCCGCAAGAGGCCAAGAACCGCTTCCAGATGGTATTCCGGCGCTTTCTCGGCGTGTTCGCACGCCAGGAGCACCCGCTCGCCTTGTTCCTGGACGATTTGCAATGGCTCGATAGCGCGACGCTCGAGCTGCTCGAACACCTGCTCACCCACCCGGACGTGCGGCACCTGCTGCTGGTCGGGGCCTATCGGGACAACGAGGTTGGACCGTCACATCCCCTCAGGCGTACGCTCGAGGCGATCCGCGCGACCGGCGCGAGGGTGCAAGAGATCGTGCTGGCGCCGCTCGGGCTCGATGATGTCGCCCGGCTCATCGTCGACGCCGTGCATTGCGTGCCGCCGCGCGCACGATCTTTGGCGCATCTCGTACACGAGAAGACCGGCGGTAATCCGTTCTTCGCCATCCAATTTCTCGCGGCATTGGCCGAGGAGGGTCTGCTCGCGTTCGATTCCGTGGCGGCGGTATGGGTCTGGGACATGGATCGCATCCACACCAAGAACTACACCGACAACGTGGTGGAACTCATGGTCCAGAAGTTGAAGCGGCTGTCGATCAGCACCCAGGATGCCCTGAAGCAGCTCGCCTGCCTGGGCAACATGGCCGAGATCGGCATACTGAGCATGGTGAACCCGCAAGCGGCGGAAGCGATGCATGCGGCGCTCTGGGAGGCGGTCCGCGCCGGCCTCATTGTCCGCCAGGACAATAGCTATAAATTCCTGCACGACCGAATCCAGCAGGCGGCGTATTCACTGTTTTCTGAGGAGCATCGCGCCGCGCTTCATCTGCGTATCGCCCGTAGGCTGCTTGCGAGCATGCCAGCTAATGAGCTCACCGAGCAGCTGTTCGAGGTCGCGAACCAGTTCAATCGGGGTGCCGAGCTTCTGACCGACCGCACCGAGAAGGCGGGCGTCGCGACGATCAACCTGCATGCCGGACGAAAAGCGAAGGCATCGGCGGCCTATGCGTCGGCGCGCGCGTATTTTTCATCGGGCATTGCGCTGCTGGATGAGCGGGACTGGAGGGGCCAGTACGAGTTGACATTCAACCTGTGGCTCGAATGCGGGCAGTGTGAGCTTCTGAACGGCAATTTCAAGAAATCCGAGCAGCTGATCGCGAAGCTATTGCAGCGCACGGCGTCGAAAGTCGATCAAGCGGCCGTTTATGATCTGAACGTCCAGCTGCATACAGTGCAGGGAGACTATCCGCGGGCCCTGGACAAAGCGCTGGCGTGTCTGCGCCTTTTCGACATCGACCTGCCGGCGCACCCGAGCTGGGCAGAAGTCGAGGCCGAATACGAGAGGATCCGCCCGATCGACGGGCGCTCGATCGAGACTCTGATCGATCTGCCGCGCATGACCGATCCGGAACTGCAGGCGGCGATGCAAGTGTTCTCGATACTCCTCGAAATCAGCTGGTTCACCGACTTCCATTTGCATTGCATGCTCGCGTGCCGCATGGTGAACATCAGCATGCAGCACGGGATGAGCGGCCCTTGCGCGCACGCCGGCGCCTGCCTCGGGGCTCTCCTCGGACCGGTCTTTCACCGTTACCGCGAGGGTTACCGGCTCAGCATGCTGGCCTGTGACTTGGTCGAGAAGCACGACTTCTCCGCCTACCACACGAAGGTCCACCATGAAATGGGGGCCAATAGTGTCTGGACGCGGCCCATCACGCACGCGATCGAGTTGCGTCGAGCGGTGGCTCGCCAGGCCACGGAGACAGGCGATCTCACTTACGCGTGCTATAGCATGCATCACACCGTCACAGCTTTGCTCCTGCGTAACGATCCACTCGACGCGGTGTGGCGCGACGCGGAAATGGCACTGGAATTCGCCCGGAGAGCCAAGTTCCGCGATGTCGTGGACCTCATCGTGAGCCAGCAACGCTTCATCGCGGCCATGCAGGGTCGCGCAGAAATCTTCTCAGCCTTCGGCGGCGCGCCATTCGACGAGCCGACATTCGAGGCCGGACTGACGGGCGACCGGATGAACACGCTGATCTGTTTGTATTGGATCCTGAAACTGAAGATGCGATTCCTGTCGGGCGACTACACCGAGGCACTGGCGGCGGCGGCCAAGGCGAGATCTGTGCTTCGTGCGGGAGCAGTCCAGGTGCAGATCTATTTGCTTGACTACTCGTACTACGCCGCTCTGACGGTCGCGGCCCTCTACGAGGACGCTTCCGCCGATGATAAGGCGGTATGGCGCCCTCTCCTGGCGGAGCATCGGGAGCAGTTGCGAGAATGGGCCGAGAATTATCCGCCGACGTTTGGCGACAAACACGCCCTGGTGTCGGGCGAGATCGCGCGCCTCGAAGGGCGGGACGCCGAGGCCATGCGTCTTTACGAGCAAGCGATACAATCGGCTCGCGAGCACGGCTTCGTGCAGAACGAGGCGCTGGCGTACGAGGTCACGGCGAAGTTTTACGCCGCACGCGGCGTCGAGAGCATCGCGTCGGATTATCTACGGAAAGCCCGGAGCGGCTACCTGCGCTGGGGTGCGCTCGGCAAGGTCCGGCAGCTCCTACAGCGTCATCCCGGCTTGCGTGAGGAGTCGGGCCCGTCTGCCCCGGGCTCCACGGTCAGCGCATCTGTCGAACGACTGGATGTCGGAACGGTGGTCAAAGCTTCGCAGGCGGTGTCGAGCGAGATCGAACTCGCCAAGCTCATCGAAACCCTCATGAGAATCTCGCTCGAGCATGCGGGGGCCGAGCGCGGCCTGCTCATACTGTTCGCGGACAACGAGCCGCGGATCGCGGCGGAGGCGACGACGGGTCCCGGCAAGATTGATGTGACGCTGCGAACCTCGACGGTGACGCAGACCGAGCTGATCGAGTCCGTGCTGCACACCGCGGTGCGCACGCGCGAGAGCGTGATCCTGGACGATGCCTCGGCCCAGATCCCTTTCTCCGCGGACGGCTACGTGCGGAAGAAATATGCCCGCTCCGCGCTCTGTCTTCCTCTCATCAAGCAGGGCAAGCTCGTCGGCGCGTTGTACCTCGAAAACAACCTGGCGCCGCGCGTGTTCACGTCGGCCAAGCTCGCGGTCCTTAAGCTCCTGGGCTCGCAGGCGGCTATATCGCTGGAGAACGTGCGACTGTATGACGAACTGCGCATGGAAAACAGCGAGCGCCGGCGGGCGGAAGAGGACCTCCGGCGCAGTGAGGCCTATTTGAGCGAAGCCCAGAGGCTCAGTCATACGGGCACCTGTGCCTGGATACCCTCCAGCGGGAAAGTATATTGGACCGAGGAAACCTTCAGCATCTTCGAGTACGATCCGGCGATCACCCCGACGATGGAACTGGCGCGACGCCGAATTCACCCGGACGATATTGCGGCTTTCCAGCAGATCATTGAGCGCGCATCGAAGGACGGACAGGATTATGTCCACGAGTATCGGTTGAAGATGCCGGATGACAGGGTCAAACATGTTCAGGTCTTCGCCCGTGCGTTCCGCAACGACGCGAACGATGTCGAGTTCATATGCTCGGTCATGGATGTGACCGCGATCCGCCTGGCGGAGCTCGAGCTGCACAAGACCCGCACCGACCTCACGCATGTGATGCGCGTGACCAGCCTCGGCGAGCTAACCGCTTCGATTGCTCATGAGGTCAATCAGCCGCTGGGCGCCGTCATGTTCAACGCCGAGGCATGCCAGAGCTGGCTCGACGGCGACCCGCCCAACATGAACGAAGCGCACGCCGCCCTCGAGAGGATCGTCCGCGACAGCACCCGGGCGGGGGAGGTCATTCGGCGCATCCGTTTGCTCGCGAAGAAGACCGACACGAAAATGGCGCCGCTCGATCTCAACGAGCTTTTGAGCGAGACCCTGACCTTCGCGCAGCATGAACTCTTGAGCGCCCGGGTGGCGCTGCGCACGGAGTACGCGAGTGCTCTGCCCGTCGTTCTCGTCGACAAAGTTCAGCTGCAGCAGCTCATCCTCAATCTGGTGATCAACAGCATCGAAGCCATGCAACCGATCACGGATCGTCCACGCGAGCTTCTGATCCGAACGGAGCAAGATGACGCACGGCAAGCGCGAGTCACGGTGACGGACTGCGGGGTAGGGTTCTCCGCGGATAGCGCGGGCCGGCTTTTCAACACCTTCTATACCACCAAACCCAGCGGCATGGGCATGGGACTCTCGATTTGCCGCTCGATCATCGAGCTTCACGGGGGACGCATCTGGACTGCGTCCAATGTGCCTCACGGAGCGACCATCCAGTTCACCCTGCCTTTGCATTCAGCGGCGTCGTCGAGGGTATGCTAGATGCATGGGACCGCCCGGCCCCCGGGCGGTCCCATGGCTCATCAGGCCCGATTTAACGTCTCAGAACTTCCACGATACTCCGCCGAAGAATCCCCGACGCGGTCCGTACTGAGGCGCGAAGACGCCGACGCCGGTCCCGCTCCGGATTTCATAGACCTTGTCGGCCACGTTGATGACATCGAAGCGCACGGTGATCGGACCGGCGCTGGCGAGCTCGAACGCATGACTCATGCCGAAATTGATCTGGTTATAGCTCGGAGTGTGATCCCCGTTCGGGATGACGTAACCGCTGGGAAGAATGAGGTCTTGCCGCAGGCCGGTGCCGAATAGATCATCGACGCTGAAGCGAGTGCCGAGCCACAGGTAGGAAACACCGGCCGACGAGGATACCCGCCCCTCGTGATCGAGGTGGATGTAGTTGCTCGCAATGTAGTTGAGCTGCTGTTGGGTAAAGTTGAACTGCGCCGACTCCACGTCCTTGCCGTGAGCGGCCTGCCATGCACTGTTGAAGTAGGCGGCAAAGTTGTTGAGCGTATAGTTGGCGCTAAACTCGACGCCGCCGATCAAGCCATAGCGGTAATTGAACGGCGTGAGGATGATCGGCGCGCCGAACTGCCCCTCGTCGATCAGGTTTTGCGCCTGCTCGTAAAAGCTGTCGACGCCGAGCGTCAAGGTCTTGTCGAGCAGCTTCTGCTGCACCCCGAGATCATAATAATTGGAGCGCTCGGCGATCGGCGGGCTGTCCTTCGTGACCGAGCCCGGCGGCACGGCGGTCGTACCGGCGAACTGGGTGAAGGTCCCGGCGCCGACCAGCTCGAATGGAGGCGGGGTGAAATAGCGTGAATAGCCACCGTGCACGGTTGTGCCGAATGGGAATTCCCACACGGCATTGATGCGCGGGCTGAGCTGGCCGCCGCTGGAATACGCGCTGTAGTGATCGTAGCGCAGACCGTAGTTGACGGTGAGAGGTGATAGCGGCTTCCATTCGTCCTGCAGATAGACACTTTGAATCTGCTGGACCTGTGTGCCGGTGTCGATGAGTGTGAGCGGCACATTGGAAGTCTGTGCGCCCGCTGCATCGATGGGCAACACTTGCGACGTGGTGTCGCTCTCCGCGGTGTCGTGCTGATAGTAGAAGCCGGTGCGCACGGTATGCGCGTCACTCACCTTGTAAGCGGCATCCGTCTGCCAGCCGATGGCCGTGTCATTCTTGAATGCATCTTGGGCGATACCGTTGTAGAGCAAATCTCCGGTCCAATCCGGCGCAAAATGCAAACTCGTATAGCGGGTGGAGAGCGAGGTTTGCCAGTTGAACGCGCCTTCGGAGTGTTGCCAGGTGGCGATCGCATACTCCGCGAGCTCGTGCTGGCTCTCGTTCAGGTTGTTGCTTAGATAATTGGTCTGGCCGTTGACGTTGAGACCGAGCGTGGGCTGCATACCAACTTGATTTGGAATCTGGAACTCATCGTCCGATACCCCGAGTATCAGCGACGCGCGGTCGTCGGAATCGATGATGTTCTCGAAATAGCCGAAGCCGTGAATTTGGCTCGTGTGGTCATGAACCGGGTTGGAACTGCCGTTGGGCGATTCGATGCCGAGATCATCTTCCTTGTAGTCACCGGTGACGTAGTAGCTGTATTTGCCGTCGCTGCCGCCGTACTCCGCCGACGGCTGAAAGGTCGAATGGCTGCCGCCATACAGCGATATATCGCCACCGGGTTGCTGCAAGCCGCTGTTGGTGGTCAGGTCGATGATGCCGGCGGTTCGCAGGCCGTACTCCGCCGGTAGCGCACCCGTGATCAATTTCAAGGAAGAGATCAGCCAGGGACTCAACGTCTGGCTGAAAACGCTAATGCCCTCGGGCAGGATGATGCCGTTCAGGCGATACTGCAGGTCGTTGTGGTCGCCGCGAACGTGGATCTGTCCGAAGGAGTCCTGAACCACGTCCGGAGCCTGCAGCAGAACCTGATTGAGCTGAGCGTTCTCGCCGCCGGGCATCGCGGCAATCGCCTGGCTATCGATCGTATAGGTCGACGCGCCGGTCTGGGTCTCGATGGTGCTGCGAGCGTCGTTCAGACGCTGAGCCGCTACGTTAATCTCCGAGAGTTGGCCCGAAGTCGAGGTGTTCGATGAAACCGACGCATCGGCGTTTGCCGCCGTCGAATCGGTCGGGTCGGCGAATGCCACGGAACCTGTAGCGACGAGAGCGAGGGCCGCAGCAGCGCAAGACGCCGCGGGCGCACTTGAAAGTCTGGACATCAAAAATTACTCCGCAAAAGCTGAATGAACGCAAACCGCCGCCGATTGCCGGGGCAGTTCAATTCGCAAGGCAAATGTCAGCTTAGGGAGGGCGGTCCGCGGCTGCGGGGGCGAGGAACTGCGGCGCTGATCGCCGCATATAGAGGCTCTGATACGGTCTCCAGAGCGAAGCGAGCGAGGAGGGGGATATGAAACGAATGGCTAAATGCCGGGGTGACAACTTGTGCGAAGGCGGGACATAAAGCACAGGTCTTATCTGCGTCCCCGTCCGCCTGCAGCTGCAACTCTATGTGCTTGGCGCCGGATAAATGGCTGAGTTCGTGAACCACGGCACCCTGCTGTGCCACCATCAGCAACAGCAAAAGGCCTAGAGTTTTGAACACCTGTCTCATTCGAACAACGATCAACCATTTCCCCAGTTGGATCGCAACGCTAGCAGATACACCGACGCAAGGCTAGTTGTCGGACTCATGGATTCATAACTGGGTGTCATGAAACGCGGAGGGTTCGCCGATCGCGCCATCAATCTTATCCGCGAACTCAGGCGCTCGCAGCGGGTAGCGTTCTTCCTCCATGGAGCGAAGCAATTCCTCTTCGGCAGCCGGCGCTCTGCGGCGTGCAAGCGTACTGCGCGAGGTCAATGAGCGCGGAGTTCGCTGCCGGCGGCGGCGGCATGCACTGGGACCGAAGCGGTCGCGGCGTGTACGGGAGTTCTAGTTAGAACGGGTCTAGATAGATTAGATAATCTATTGATTTATAAATATATATGTAGATGACAAGTGAACCGGGAAAAGCGGCGTTCTGCTTTGACGAGTTGCCAGCCATTGGCGCAAATACGCAGGTCAGGTACATGAGCGCGCGCGCTATTCTCATGCCGCGAAAGTCCGGTTCTGTGTACACGTTTGCTACCAACGGGACCGGCGCAGTAGTTACCGCGCGCGCACGCAGCAGTGCTTCAAGCGCCACGGTCGAGGTCTCAAGTAATGTTCCTGCGAGTACATCCGTCGGCACTTGGCCCATATCGCGGAACATACCGACACGGTGTCGGGCGATGATGGCAGCGTCAGTGACAGTGGCTTGACGGGCAGAGTGCTTTATCATTTTCATTGTCCGTCTACACGTATGCCGCTGCACTGGCTGCGTGTGGGCGCCGCCGCCGCGGTGCATCGGTCGACAGTAAACAGGTTAATTGCAAGGGCCCATGCAGCATTCGCAGTTTCTTTTGTCGAAATCCGGCAAGCGCTCGGCGCAGGGTCCATACTCACTCACTTTCTCAGCCGAATACGAGCTGAGTCAGCCGGCAAATTCTTGCGAGGCTATACACGACAAGGTCACAATCTATGGAACAGGCAAAAACCACTTCCGCGAATTCACAACACGGCACCCCGCGTTTGGCTCCTACGAAGAATATCGTCGAAACGGTGATCGCGGCAGGCAATTTCACAACGTTGGTTGCCGGCCTCAAGGCGGCCGGTCTTACCGATAAGCTCACCGGCCAAGGCCGATTCACGGTCTTCGCACCCACCGACGAAGCATTCAAGAAGCTCCCTGCAGGCGCGCTGGATGCGCTGTTCAAGGACACCGCAAAGCTCAAGGCCATCTTGAGTTATCACGTAGTCGAGGGTCACGTATTGGCGCAGGAATTGAAGCCAGGCGACGTGATGACGGTTCAGGGGAGTCCGCTGACGGCCGTGGTCTCCTCCTCGGAAGTGCATGTCAATGGGGCGCACATCAAGCAGCGCGATATCGGTGCATCGAATGGCCTCATCCACGTCATTGATGCCGTAATTATGCCGAGAAACTGGCAATTGCTTGCAGCCGCCGCCTAAAGGTCGCCGATCGACACTTGAGCTGCACCGAAGGGCCCTACGCGGGGCCTTTTTTACCTGTTTGGCGACGCCTGGTGCCCGGGCTTGCCCCTGGCCGTAGCGGAATGGGCCGCGATTTCTGTAGGTGGACATACTCATTTCGGTGCAAGCGTACCCTGGTGCGCTAGCGGACAGACTGTCCCTCGACGATCTGTTTGGATGTATGCCCATCTTTGAGGAGTCGAGGCAGCCGCGCAGGGAAGCATGACATGATACGGAACATCCTATTGATTCAAGATGACATCTCGGGTGCACAGGTCGTTCGCGACGCGCTCATGAACTCGCGCGAGATGCGCTTTCACGTCGAATGGGTGAGAAGCTGCGCGCTCGGTTTGGAGCGTCTGGCCGTTCCCGGCGGGTCGTCCCAGGGGGTGAGCGACATATCCGCGGTTTTGGTGGATTTGTCCCTGCCGGACGCCGCGGGTCTGGACGTGGTCGATCGGCTATTTGCAGCGACCAAGCAAATACCGATAGTCATCCTGAGTTCCTTGAAGGATGAAGTAACCGCCACTGTAGCGATTCAGCATGGCGCACAGGATTTCCTGCTGAAGGAGCGTCTCGACGATTACGTCTTACCGAAGACCCTCGCCGCCGTCATCGATCGCGCCGCGATCGCCGAAGCATTATTCAACGAACAGGAACGGGCGCAGGTCACACTCAACTCGATCGGTGATGCCGTAATCAGCACGAACATCGGCGGTCGGGTGTCCTATCTCAACGCGGTAGCTGAGCGATTGACGGGCTGGCCGAGCACCGAGGCGATCGGGCGCCCCTTGGAGGAGGTGTTTCGGATCACCGACTCGGATACGGGGGCTATCGTACCCAATCCCATGAACGCGGCGGCTCACGAGAATCGCAGCGTCGCGTTGCCCCCGACGTGCATCCTGAGGCGACGCGACGGCTCGCAATCCTCCATTGAGGATTCCGCCGCACCCATCCACGACCGTCATGGTCGTGTGACGGGCGCAGTCATGGTATTTCACGACGTGAGCACGGCCCGCGCCATGTCGCTCCAGTTGGCATATCTGGCGCAGCACGACCCGCTTACCGATCTGCCGAATCGCAGCTTACTGAACGATCGCCTGGTTCAGGCAATTTCAATGGCGCAACGACATCATTCGCCCTTGGCGGTGCTTTACATGGACCTGGATCGGTTCAAGCATATCAACGATTCCCTGGGTCACCTGGTAGGCGATCATCTGCTGCAGTCCATCGCGACTCGGTTGAGCGCGTCCGCGCGTGCATCCGATACCGTGTGTCGTCTGGGGGGGGATGAGTTCGTGGTTCTGTTGCCCGAAGTGGTGGACGCCAACGCCACCGCTGTCTGCGCCGAAAAATTACTTCAATCGGTCGAATCAGGCCATTTGGTGGACGGCAATGAATTGCACATCACCGCGAGCATCGGCATCGCCCTCTATCCGGAGGACGGAACCGAGGCAGAATTATTGCTTCACAATGCGGACTCGGCGATGTACGAGGCCAAGGACCGTGGGCGCAACAACTATCAGTTCTACCGCTCGCAGCTGAATTCGAACGCGGTCGAAAGGCAATCCATGGAAGGCGGACTTCGGCATGCGCTCGAGCGGCAAGAACTCGAGTTGTACTACCAACCGATCGTGAACCTCGCGAGCGGCGCCATCGTCGCGGCAGAGGCGCTGATTCGTTGGCAGCATCCCACGCAGGGGAATGTGCTGCCGTCGCAGTTCGTCCCCATAGCCGAAGAGTGCGGCATGATCGTGCCCATCGGCCAATGGGTGCTGCGCGAGGCCTGCCGGCAGGCCAAGCACTGGCAGGATCTGGGTCTGCCGCCGATGAGACTCGCGGTGAATACATCGGCCGTGGAGTTACGCTCGAAGGATTTCGTGGCCGCTGTGGCGAGGATCCTGGAGGAGACCGGCTTCGATCCGTGGCGACTCGAGTTGGAGCTCACCGAGACCTTCCTCATGCAGGACTCTCAGGCAACCGCCGTCGTGCTGAGCGCTCTCAAAGAGCACGGCGTGAGTCTCGCGCTGGATGATTTCGGAACCGGGTACTCCAGCTTGAGCTACATGAGACGATTTCCCATCGATGCGCTGAAGATCGATCAATCGTTCGTGCGCGATCTCAACACCGATGAGGACGATGCGAGCGTGGTCAGCGCCATTATCCGGATGGCAAAGAGTCTGCATATGAGGGCGGTGGCGGAGGGCGTCGAGACTCGAGAACAGAGAGCATTTCTCGAAAGGCGCAGATGCAACGAAGCGCAGGGCTATTATTTCAGCCGCCCGCTCAACGCGGACGGATTTGCGGATCTATTGTTCGCCGCCCCGTGGTGGGTCCCAAAGTCACCGTCCAGCCCGCGGGCGCTCGCGAAGCAAACTGATGGGTAATCGGCATGAGCAGGCGCCGCCGTGTGGACTTTTCTCGGCCAACACCGAGGTTGGGGCGGGCGGCAGCGGATAATGACAGTAAGCGAATTCGAAAATATTGAGCGGAAGATCGTAAAACTCAGCCGCCCCGCATTGCCGACGATCTTGATGGTTGACGACGATGAGCTGGTTCTCGCGCGCCTGCAAGTGCTGGTAGGGGCGGCTGGATACGATGTGCGCACCGCCACCAGTGTCGGTGATGCGCTGAGGAAGCTGGACGCGTTCTCCGCGTCGATCGTGGTTACTGATTTCAATATGGCGGATGCGACCGGCCTAGAGCTGTGCCGCTTCATCCGCGGGCGGCGGAACTCCGAATACGTCTACATCTTGCTATTCACCGTGCGAGACAGCGAGAAGGACATTTTGGCTGCGTACGAGGCGGGCGCCGACGATTACGTAACCAAGCGTACGTCCGGGATTCAATTCCTAGCCCGCTTGCGGACGGCGAAACGCGTTCTGGCGCTCGAGAATTCCCTCAGAAGAGCGGTGGCGAAAACGCGCCAGGTGGAAATCAACGATCCACTCACCGGTGTCTACAATAGACGCTACTTTTTCCGACACTTCAGCCGCGAGTTGAAGCGCGCGCGCCGCTTCGGAGGCGACGTATCATTGATGCTGATTGAGATCGACCAACTGAAGGCGATCAACGATACCTACGGATACGTCGTCGGGGATCTCGTGCTCAAGAAATTCACGAGATTGATAGCCGGCCGGCTCCGACGGGAAACCGATTGGTGTGCTCGTCTGGGAAAGCGCACCTTTGCCGTGGTACTCGAAGGTGCCATGTTGGCGGACGCGCACGCGTGCGCAGAGATTGTGCGGCGGACCATGGCGGACTCGCCGATCGACACGGCGGCAGGGCCTATTCGCATAACCGTCAGCATCGGAATCAGCGGATTCGAGGGAAAAGTGCAGAGAGTGGCGGTCAGCGTGCAGTCGCTGCTGAAACAAGCCAACACGAATCTCTACGCGAGCGTGTTGAGCGGCCGGAATCGGGTGACTCTCTCCGATCCGATATATACCGGTGTGGGGACGTTGGCGAGCCGTCAAAGTCCGGGTGATGTCATGTTGAGCCCGGCGGGGCCGCCTGACCTATTTCGCCACATCAGGCATTGAGGTGCCGCTATCGACATTTATTACATGTATGGTCGAACACGTACCATCGGCGCCGCCGCTCGGCGTACCCCGCGACTCGTTGCGAGCATGCCCCGGCTGGGTTTGCACCGCCTCGCAGTCTCTATCTCCTGTACAAGGCGTTTGGTGCCGTCTACCAGTTGTTCCAGCAAGGCGGCGGGCTCGATTGCCGCGCCGGGCGGCGTCTCGCCTGCCATACACATCTCTATCAGCCGCTCGATCGCCCCGCCCGATGAGCTTACGGCAGGGAAGCCGAACATGTGGGTAACAGGTCAGTGTAGGTCAAACATTTCTCGTCCATGTTCGTGCGTCAGTTCGAGGATATGCCCGCCGCCGCGCGCGACACAACTCAGTGGATCATCCGCGATGACCACCGGGAGGCCGATTTCCTTGGAAATCAATTTATCTATGTCGCGCAGCAACGCACCTCCGCCAGTGAGCATGATGCCGCGCTCCGCCACATCGGCACCGAGATCGGGAGGAGTTTGCTCGAGGGCATGGCGCACCGCGCCGACAATTGTCTGCAATGGCTCCTCCAGAGCCTGCAATACCTCATTGGACGTGATCGTAAATTCGCGCGGCATGCCCTCGGATAGGTTTCTACCCCGGATGGTCATGTGACGCACGTCACCCCCGGGATAGGCCAAACCAATTTCAATTTTAATGCGCTCGGCAGTCGCCTCACCAATCAAGATCCCGTAGTTCCGGCGAATGTACTGGGTGATTGCTTCGTCGAACTTGTCTCCCCCCATTCGTACGCTCGCTGCGTAAACGATGCCGTTCAGCGAAATCACCGCGACCTCTGAGGTGCCGCCACCGATATCGAGAACCATCGAACCGCGTGCTTCGTGCGCCGGTAAGCCCGCCCCAATCGCGGCGGCCATAGGCTCCGGTACGATATCGACCTTGCGCGCTCCGGCACCCTCGGCGGAATCTCGGATGGCGCGGCGTTCAACTTGGGTCGACCCGAAGGGCATACACACTAGAACGCGGGGGCTCGGCCGCAGCAGGCGGTTGCCGTGCACTTTGCTGATGAAGTATTGAAGCATGACTTCGGTGTACTTGAAGTCTGCGATGACCCCATCCCGGAGCGGTCGCACGGCAGCGATGTGCCCGGGTGTTCGACCGAGCATCTTCTTTGCCTCTGCGCCGACAGCGAGCACGGTCCTGCCTCCCTGTTTTGGGTCACTTTGTATCGAGACGACCGAGGGCTCATTCAGCACGATTCCACGCGATTTTGCGTAAATCATCGTGTTGGTGGTGCCAAGATCGATCGAGAGGTCGGTCGAGAAGCGACCTCGGAAGCATTTCAGCATAAAGGGGTGTCTTGGTGGATCGGATGCGGGCAGAGTTCGTTGCCGGAAGGACTGGTCAACGGCGCTCAAGAGAGCGGCCTCACGTTTAGCAGGTTTGCAGCTCACGTTCGCATGACCAGTCGACATTACCGGGAGACTCGCCAAATCTCCATACGTCAATCCCGAATCCCGTGCTTTTCGGACGGATTCGGTGCGGCCGCCCGGCGGCCGTGTCTTTACAGCGATCTGTGTGTGCCACTGCCCGCCCACCCCAATCGCGCAAGCTTGTGTGCGTTACCGTACAGAGATTGTCGCGGCAATTTGCGTGAATCGGGGGGTCCAGGGATTTGGACGCCGCTGGATTGTGCGTTGCAAAAAATTCTCTTGAGTCGGAACGACCGTAACGAAGCACATGCGGTTCGGGGCGGGCCGATCAGGTCCCCCGATGCCTCCTTCCTTCAAGATCGAGAGTGCTGCTTCGGGCAGGGCGCCGATTTTCGCGAACCATTGACCGTCAGGGACTGCACTCAGTTGTTGCCGCGAGGGTATCGCGGCGACGACCCACAGTGCCGACCATGCTAGGGCAATTCGGCCGCATCACGTTGTAAACTCGTAGGAGACACTCCCATGGAAGATCGCTCACCGCCTGTCACGACCTCCCTCGGATTTACCCTTAGAAGTGAGTCCAAGCGCGGTAAACAGGCGGATCGGCGCCCCCAGGAGGACGAGCGCAAGGCCCGTATCATGATCGTCGACGACGATCCCGGTCTTCGTCGCCTGCTGACGGCCCGCCTTGTCAACGCGAACTACGATGTCGAATCAGCAGAGAGTGCGACAGCTGCATTGGATGCGTGTGTGCGGAGGCGCCCCCACCTCGTGATCACCGAATTGCGGATGACTCCGATGAACGGCCTTGGCTTGCTCAGAGAGCTCAAGACCCGTTGGCCCGCCGTTAGCGTCATCATCTTGACCGCCCACGGGACAATACCGGAAGCCGTCGAAGCCACGCAGTGCGGTGCGTTCGGCTTTCTGGTCAAGCCGATAGAGAAGGGTGAGCTGTTGGGACAAGTCGAACGTGCGATAGCGGCCTCGAATTTCAGTCATGCGAAGGGTGATTGGCGGGCGAATATTATTTCGCGCAGTCAGCTCATGGAGGACAGGCTTGGTCAGGCCAATATGGCTGCTCAGTGTGACGAGCCCGTGCTGCTGATCGGCGAGAATGGGACGGGAAGAGAGCTGTTCGCGCGCGCCATTCACGCGGCGAGTGCGCGCCGAGAAAAGCCCTTTCTCGTGATCAAATGTCGGGTCGCTGAAAGCAATGGCCTAGACGCTGCGCCGTCGAGTCGGGAGGATAGGGCGTCGAGCGCCGATGACGTTTTCTCATTGGATGCACATCAGTTCGCGCACGAAGGTACGCTATTGATAGATGAGATCGGCTACTTGCCGCTTCGACATCAATTGGATCTTCTGAACGCACTGAGCGGGTACCCCCATTACGCGGTGCCCCAAGCGCGCGCGGCACGCAACAAGGCCCGGATTATTTCAACTACATCTATTGATTTGCGGCAACTGATGAATGATGGGAAATTTCTCGAGGATCTCTATTACGAGCTCGTGGTCTTGACGATTGACGTGCCCCCTCTCGGCCGACGCCGCGAAGACATTCCTCTATTGGTATCGAGTTTCTTGGAACAAGTGACTGAGAAGGGCAGCGAGGCCAAGATATATTCGGCCGATGCGATGGAATTGCTGTCGACCGTCGGCTGGCCAGGGAACGTCCGGCAGTTGTTCGATTTAATAAAGCAGAACGTGGCGCTTTCCAGCGGAAAAATAATGACGAAGCAATTGGTGAAAGATTCGCTGAGCGCCGATTCGATGACACTACCATCTTATGATAAGGCGCGCGACAGTTTCTCCCTGGGATTTCTCACCAAGAATTTGCGGAGCACCGCTGGAAATGTAACTGCATCAGCCCGCCTCGCAAAGCGCAGCCGCACCGACTTCTATAAGCTTCTGTCGCGCTATCGCTTGTTCCCAAACGACTTCAAGAAGGTCCCGCCTGGAAAGCACGTCGAAGCCGGCGATGGGCCCGCGGTGCTTGACACCGACTAGGCTACTCGAGATCAGCGGCAGCGATTTGTGTGTGCTTCCGCCATGGCCTGCGCGGCGTCTGTAGACGACTCTGGCGGGCTCGCCGCACGACGTCGCGGCCGCTGATCAAGTCGGGCGGACTCAGATTTACCTTAAACTCGCGGCCCTCGATGAATTCGTCGAGCGATTTGTCTCTATCAATCCGCGGCGGCCGCGAATCCAGCCGGCATAGTGGATCACCCGACCGGCGCCCGCATAGATTCCGTGGTGTCGGTAAACCGAATAACGGACGACCAGCTGTGCTCCCGGAATCACCTGCTCGATCTGTGGCGAACCCGTATGCCTCACGAAATCTCTCGAAGCGGAAATCATTGATGCGAACGCCAGCATCGAAGACGGAGCGTTGATTGAACGGACTTGCGCCATTTGTCATTTTTACGTCGATACATAACCCGAACATTGGACCAATTGATCCGCAACCGACGGCTCGCCTCGAATCGCGTTTTCTCGGTTATGGGACGGTTGAACGACCGTAATTCCTCGCAAGGCGCGTTAAGCGCGGACAAGTCCGATCGGCAATACGGGCCTATCATCCACATCATCAGGACGAGCTCGTGTGCCGCAGAGCCGCCTTCTGACTGATGTTACAGGTCTCTCGAGTGCGATCGGGCAGGTCGCCAACCACCTGGGCGTGCAGGTTAAAACATTCGAGGCGATGATGAAATACGGAGTGGTGTTGAGTGCAGTCGTTATTGGGGCCTGGATTGCCACGGGATCTGATGGCGCGTTGAAGCCGCCAGCGCATCCGAGCACAAATCCTTGCACCCTGAACAAGGGGGAGTGCTACAGCATCCAGGGTCAGTCGCCGTCCGCGGATCAATGCGTGCCGCCGATGATGGCCTATTTCCTGGATGTTGATCTGTCCAAAATTTTCCTGGAATGCATGAGAGGTCATGGCAATGAGTAGATTTATCCAGGTGGCGCTGCGGATTGCGTTGTCAATGATCGCAGCGGCCTCGACGGTAGCTATCAGTCGCGCGCAGCCTGCCGGGATGGATCCGGAGCAGCCGATTGGGCGGCAAAGCCCGGCATCGAATCCGGATACGACGGCTCAGAACGTCCAGCCTGCCGGTCCCGCCATGGCGGGTGGTGTGCCGGTGATGTATTTCGGGGTGAATAGCTGCGGCACAAAGGTTTTTTGGTTGGTAATGGAAGATGGCCGCATGTTCCGCCTCGACACAGATCATCATCCGAAGGACATGGAAGGCTTGATGCACAGCATCGAATCACTGCCGCACGACCTGGTCGAGATTCCCTGCGCTGCGCACTTATAGGGGCCATTCTCTATCGGCTACAGTAATGGCCACATTCGCAGATTCGACCGTCGCGGGCGATAATCCAGAATTCTCTTATAAAACAGTTATTTGAACGATTCTGGTAACGCCCGATCGCTGAGCCTCTGCTGGCGCCCGGCCCACGCGAGTACTCACATTCCTTGAAGCAGATTGAGTCTCCAGAGGCGCGAACTCGCGACGCGCTCTCGATTGTATCTGCAATGGGTAAGCGCCTAGGAAATTCCCCGGGCATCTTGTCGAATTCCGGTCTTGCCGTTCGTCTATGTAGGAGTGTGCGCTCATTCTGCGGCCCGCAGGCTCGATCGATTCTGGAGCGCGGAGCGCACAAGGCTTCAGTTGCCGTATCTACACAGCGCCTACGGCCCGTAAGGAGGGGAAGAGACCATGGCCAAGCTGGTGTTTGGATTGAGCCAGTCCTTGGACGGCTACGTCGACCATACGAACTTTTTGCCAAGTCCCACGGTTTTCCGTTACTTCATTGAGCAGGTGCGCGGCTCGGCGGGCTTCCTGTACGGTCGCCGCATGTACGAGGTGATGCGCTATTGGGACGAAGATCTAACCAACTGGGATGCAGAGGAACGCGACTTCGCGGCCGTGTGGCGAAGGCGACCGAAGTGGGTTGTGTCGCGCTCGTTGAGGTCGCTCGGCCCCAACGCCACGCTTGTCGGGGATGACATTGAGGCGGCAATAATCGGATTGAAAGCGCAGCTTTCCGGGGAGATTCACGTTGGCGGACCGGATCTGGCGCGAGGCCTCACCGATCTTGGTCTGATCGATGAGTATCGACTCTATCTGTGCCCCGTCGTGCTTGGTCACGGCAAGCCATTCTTCGCCGGCCCTCGGCCGCCGCTGCGCCTTGTGGCCAGCGATCGAATTGGCGAAGATGTGATGAGGTTAACCTACGTTCCTGCTTGATCGAGCGGCTTGACGGCCGGACTACGCGGGAACGTCATGTCCGCTCTAGATCGGCTCCATTGTTCTGATGGAGCGCAGATGGGCGGAAGTACAGTCGATTTTCCAGGCGATGGGTGGCCAGAACCGGAAACAGTATATTGGAATGCGCCATTGGCGTACTGTGTCTCAGCCGAAAACCGAGAGGTCTATAGATGGATCTGGATCCCGAGGTTCATTCCCACCCACATAAACTGGGGCATCGCTGGATCGATATGGTATTGGCGTCGACTGCTCTTTTGGTTTCAGTTGCGTCGATCATTATTGCGATTCAGAACGAGTCAAATATGCGGCGACTAGTGACGGCCAATTCATGGCCCTATATCGCTCTGAACCAAGGAAACTTGAAAGACGGTGAGGCTATTGTCCACTTTGATGCGAGAAACGCCGGTATAGGGCCCGCGACGCTCGAGAAACTCGTTGTAACCTATGACGGTAAGGCCGTGGCGACATGGGCCGAGTTAGTGAAGCTCTGTTGCTCCAGCGCCGGGGGTCTCGAGGCCATCCAGCGCGCGTCCATCGATGTCGTCCAGGGCCGAGTGTTCGCACCACGAGAAGAGATTTCTTTCTTCTCTGTGAGAAAGAGCGATACAAACGGACCGATGTGGGAAAAGCTAAATGTTGAACGATTTAAGCTCGGAATGAGTGTCTGTTATAGCTCGGTTTTCGGGGAGCACTGGATTACCAGCCTTGGAAAACCGAACCCAGTCAGCGTGAAGTCGTGCGAAGCGCTAGCTGGACCGGCTTACGATTCACATCTCAATCCTCAAGGCTTATGAGCCGATCACCTGACAAAAATATCCACATAAACAAATACATAGGAGACATGTCTGCTTATAAGGGCAACCAGATGATTTCTGAATCGGTCATTTGTACGGTAAGGCTCCGACCGGCGGCGTTGTGCCCAAAGTAGAGCAGGGGGAAATCGACGGCCCGCGTCGTGCGCTCATCACGGTCTCCGTCATGCTGGCGTCGATTATGCAGGCAATCGACAACACGATTGCGAATGTCGCTCTACCTCGCATTCAAGGATCGCTCTCCGCGACTCAAGATCAAATGGCGTGGGTGCTGACCTCCTACATCATCGCCGCCGCCATCATGACGCCCTTGAGCGGCTGGCTCGCAGGCCAGATCGGTCGCAAGCGGGTTTTCCTGATTTCCATTGTGGGGTTCACCACGGCCTCGATCCTCTGCGGTCTTGCGCAAACGCTGCCGGAAATCGTATTGGCGCGCCTAATACAGGGGGTGTGCGGAGCGGCACTGATTCCGTTGTCGCAAGCCGTATTGCTCGATATCAACCCGCCCGCCCAACACGGGCGCGCAATGGCGATCTGGGTGATGGGAGTCACCGTGGGTCCCATATTTGGACCCGCGCTCGGTGGTTGGTTGACGGAGAACTACAATTGGCGTTGGGTATTTTACATCAACGTCCCTTTCGGCATCCTAGCCTTCCTCGGGATGGTGGCTTCTCTTCCCGAGACGGTACCTCGCAAGTCGCGTTTTGATTTCTTTGGCTTTACCGCATTGAGCGTGGCAATCGGCGCGCTGCAATTGTTGCTCGATCGGGGCCAATTGATGGACTGGTTCGGTTCGACGGAAATATGGATCGAGGCAACGGTCGCCGCGGTCGCCTTCTACTTGTTTATTGTGCATATGCTCACCTCGACGGAGCAGCGCTTCGTGAGTCCTGCGCTCTTTAGAGATCGGAACTTCCTAACCGGCAACGTGTTGATTTTTGTGATGGGCGCCGTCATATTTGCGACGCTCGCGTTGCTTCCTCCCTTATTGCAGGACCTTCTCAACTATCCCGTGGTCACGACGGGTCTGGTCACGGCGCCTCGTGGAATCGGCAGTCTAATCGCCATTGTTGTCGTCGGACGCATCATCGGAAAGGTGGATGCACGATTGATCATCGGAGGCGGTTTCGCCGTGACTGCTTTTTCGATGTGGCAGATGACGGGCTTCGATCTACAGATGAACAGCGCGACAGTGGTATGGTCCGGATTCATGCAGGGAGTGGGTACCGGTTTCGTGTTCACCCCGTGTGCAGCCGTCGCGTTTGCAACGCTGTCTGCGGGGCTGCGCAACGAAGGTACGGCGATCTTCAGCCTCGTGCGAAATATGGGGTCGAGCATCGGGATCTCGGCAGTGGAGACGCTACTGACGCGAAACACACAGGTCATGCACGCGCGACTTGCCGAGCATGTGACTCCGTATAGCTCGGTTCTCCGGGCACAACTGCCGCAAGGTATACCGAACACACATACTTTGGCGGAACTGAACGCCTCCGTAACCGAGCAGGCGGCGATGATTGCCTACAACAACGATTTCAAGCTGATGATGGTGTTGTGTCTGGCATCCGTGCCGCTGGTGCTGTTGCTGCGCAAGGGCGGGGGCTCGACCAGTGAGCCGGTAGCCATCGATTGATCATGTGACACGCAAAGGATACAGGCCACGGCACTTGCCCTCAGCGATCGATCGACGCCATCATTTTCGGGCTGTAACGCGCTCCGGAAATCTTTTCGGGCGCCAGGCCCTCGTCGAGTGCCTTCATCTGCGCGGGGTCGAGCCGGATGGCCTCGGATCCCACATTCTCTTGCAGGTATTTACGGCGCTTGGTGCCGGGGATCGGCACGATACTGTCGCTCTTGTGCAACAGCCATGCAAGCGCGATTTGTGCCGGGGTCGCCCCTTTGGCGACCGCGATGTCACGTACCGTTTGCGCTGCCTTTACGTTGGCGTTGTAATTCTCGCCTTGGTACCGGGGATCGTTCCGCCGGAAGTCATCTTCGGGGTATTCTTCCGCGCGGCGGACGGCGCCGGTCAAAAAGCCTCGGCCTAAAGGGCTGAACGGCACGAGGCCGATGCGCAACTCGTGCAACACGGGTATGACGTCCCGTTCCAGATTCCGTTCCCATAGCGAATATTCGCTTTGCAGTGCGGACACCGGATGGACCGCGTGGGCGCGGCGGATGGTGGAGCTGCCCGCCTCGGACAGGCCGAAAAATCTGACTTTTCCCTGTCGCACCAGCTCGCCCACCGTGCCGGCCACGTCCTCGATCGGCACACTGCGATCGACGCGATGTTGGTAGAGCAGATCGATATGATCGGTCCGCAGCCGCTTGAGCGAACCGTCGACTGCCTCTCGGATGTGTGCGGGGCTGCTATTGGTGGTTCCGAGGCTTTTGCCTCCCTCGATGTTCCACCCAAACTTCGTTGCGAGGGTGACCTGATCGCGCTTGCCAACCAGCGCGCGGCCGAGCAAATTCTCGTTCGTATAGGGACCATAGACTTCCGCGGTGTCGAGGAAGGTGCATCCGAGCTCGAGCGCGCGATGGAGCGTCGAAATCGACTCCGTCTCATCTGCCGGTCCGTAGGACTGGCTCATGCCCATACAACCGAGGCCGATCGTCGAGACCTCCAGTCCCGCACTGCCGAGTTTACGTTTACCTAAAGTCATGAATGGTGAACCTCCTGATGAGTCGATTGCGCAGCGTATGAATAGTTCCGTGGTGGCCTTAAGACCCGATATGGCGGTATGACGGTTTTGTAACAAGGGCAGCGGTCGACCCATGCTATGGGCCAATCCGGTCCGCCTCGAGCGCCTCTTCGTACTTCTCGATCGCTGCCATAGATTTTCGCTCCGCCGCAAGGGCGTCCCCCCAACCCTTCAGTGGGTCGGCGAAGTGCGGGCCCTTTTCGTGCGCGACCTTGAATGCCTCGATCGCTTTGACCCCATCGTCGCTATCCTTACGCACTTCGTCCGAATGTGTAATCGAATGTTTGGCGACAATGGTATGAATCCGACACAACTGGCCGATCAGTTCGTTCGCGAGCGTCGCACCGTTTAGTCCACGGGTGGACATCGGTGCCGGCGTCGAGCAGGCGTCGAGCACTGCTCCGGTGTCGTGCGCCGAATGCCAGACCATTACGATGAGTGCGCCGACGGCCGTGACTCCTATGGCGGCTAGCATCGTGGCGCCAACCATCCGTAGCCGATCAAGGTAACGCTCGCGCTTTGCGGCGGCGATGGCAAGGAGACGTTCCTCGTCGAAGTGCTTGATCTGCAGCTTGACGAGAGCTTGCTCCTCATCAAGGTAGTTGCCTGCCTTGCGCGCAAGCGCCGGATCGTGTTTGGCCGTGTCCATAGCGACGGCGAGAGCGACCGCATCAGCGCCAATGGGCGCTTCCCCGTCGACGCTTTCCCTTTGCTCGCCGAGCAACCCTTCTATTCGGGAGGATTCATCCACGCCAAGACTCCTGTATCAATAGTTGTGAGATCGCCGACTGTCGCCGGTGAGACGGTGGTTTCACATCGACGAGGGCAAACCGAACTTCCGCCGCGGGCGACAGCGATCGCTCGCGGTCAATCAATGCTTGGTGTTGCAACGACGGCGGGATTACAGCAGTCGGCGGAGGTTTACTTCTATTGCACTAGGGCTCAGGGGGAGACGTTGGTATCAGCCCGAACGACTGCCGTTGGCCGCGCACCCATGGCGGGAGAGCTGATCATCAACGTTGCTTTAGCGGTGTGCCGGCAATGTGAATCTGAATACGGCGCCGCGAGGCGGATGCGGGTCCGCCCACAATCGTCCTCCATGGGCATCGATGATGGAGCGGCATATCGAAAGGCCAATGCCCACTCCGTCGAGCTTGGTCGTATAGAAGGAGTCGAAAATCCGCTCGCAATCTTCCGGCGGAACGCCGGGCCCCGAGTCGCCGATCGTGACGAGCAGGCCCTCCGCCGGGCTCGGTTCCGTGCCGATCAGCAATTCCCGCGTACCATCATCGACGCTGATCATGGCCGCGATCGCGTTGAGGATCAAATTCAGCATGACCTGTTGCAGTTGAACGCGATTTCCGTAAACGGGCGACAGTCCCTCCGCGAGCCGTGTCCGGAGCGATACGAGATGCTTCGACAGCTCGCCTCGCACGAGTGCAATCACATCCTCGATGGCGTGCTTCAGGTCGACGCCCTCCATTCGGGGAGGCGATTTTCTGACCTGATCGCGGATCCCGCTGATGATGTCGCCGGCTCGATAGGTCTCGCTCACCACGCACTCGAGAGCTTCCCTGACTTCCGCCAGGTCCGGTGGCTCCGCGGCGAGAAAGCGTAACGCTGCATGCGCGTTGTTGCGTATCGCGCCAATCGGCTGATTGACTTCGTGCGCCACGGAGGCGGCGAGCTGCCCCATCGTTGCCAGCCGGCTCGCATGCGCCAGATCCCTCTGCAACCCGCGTAGGCAGTCCGCGGATCGCTTGCGCTCGGTCAGGTCGAGCACGAACGCGACCCCCTCGCATGCGTGGTCTTCGAAGGTCGCCACGCCCATCAGCACGGGCACGCGGCTGCCGTCTTTCCGTAAGAACTCCTTTTCGAACGGCTCCAATCTGCCGGTCACCTTCACTTCCGGCACCCATTGCTGTTCGTCACGGGCGAGCCATTCCGGTGGCGTGAGATCCGTCCAGCGGACGCGTGTCGAGACGAAGTCCTCGCGGTCATATCCCACCATGCGAAGAAACGCGTCATTGGCCTCGAGAATTCGACCCTGAAGATCCCAAATGATGATCCCGATGATATTGGCATCCACCAGCCGCCGGATCCTGGATTCGCGTTCGGCGAGATCCCGGTACAGGCGGCTGTTCTCCAGGGAAATCGCCGCCTCGGAGACGAGCAACTTGAGGACGCTGATCCGGGCAGGGGTGAAGACATCGGTGCTAAGGTCATTTTCGAGGTAAAGCACACCGAGAAACCTTGCCTGGTTGATCAGCGGCAGGCAGAGCACCGAGCGAGAGCGGCGCGCACGAATATAGTCATCCGCGGCAAACTGGCTGTCCCCGGAAGCGTTGTTCAGGAGAAGGCTTTCTCGAGTCCTGACGACATAGTGGAAAACCGACTCGGACAGATCCGTCGCTTCCACCTCCGCCTGGCGCAGAGTAACAATCACCGCATCGTCGCAGGTAGTCGCTTCAGCCTCTATCCGATACGAATCGCCCCGGCCGAGAATCAACAAACCCCGCTCGGCGCCGGCGTGCTCGATCGCCGCGCGCATGACGGTGTCGATCAGCTTTTCCAGCACCATCTCACCGGATATTGTTTGCGAGACCTTGATGACCGTAGCGAGGTCGAGGTGGTCGATCGGCGCCGCAATCGTGGCCGCCGACGACACCGACGGCACTTCCCGGAGGCAAGGATACAGTTGGTCGAGCTGTCGCACCTTTCCCTCGGCCCCCCATTGCAAGTAGCCGTGCCGGGCGTCTCGCATGTAGGCCCTTGCGATCGTGTCGAAACCACGCGTCGAGTAGAAGCGCGCGGCCAGCTCCGCCGCGAGCGCCTGGTTGTGAACGAAGCCGTTCTCGGACGCTGCCTTGATCGCCGCCTCGTACAGACGCTCGGCATCCAGCTCCCGGCCTTCAATCCGAGCGATCTCGGCGCCGACCAGCGAGGCGCGGTCATCGAAATTCGCCGGATTGATCGCCGCCCATTCCACAAGTTGCTTATGGTGGCCGATCAGAGCCTCGACATGCTGTCGGTATTGAACAGGCAACGCGGCATCGCAGCTCGCCGCATGGCTGAGCGCGCCATAGAAGTGAGCTTCCGCCGTTTCGATAAAGGCTACCGATGTCCAGAGCAGCCGTTGCGCGTTCGATGAGGCGTCCACGGCCGCCGCATAGTCTCCGGCGAAGAAGCGCGCCTGGAGCTTTCGTGTCCAGTACCAGCACGCAGTGAGTGCCGAACATGGGTCATTCGACAAGCGGCGCTCTAACTGAAGCTCATCGAGGTGCGCGCCGTTGAAGCAGCCGAAAGTCTCCGTCAAGCCACGCAGTGTATGGATGAGCGCTAGCTGCGTCGTGATGTTGTCGAATACGAGACCGAAGCGGGCTTTCTGAGCATACTCTACGCCCCGGTCGGCCTCGCGTTGCACGTCGACGAGCGGATCACCGGCCGCGAGCAGGTTCCCAATCAGAGCCTGCCAAGAATATGCTGCGAAGGTGAGATCTCCGATGCTATTCAAGGCATCGAACGCGTGGCGGATCATATCTCGGCTCGTTCGCAGATGTTGGGTACAGGACATGATCAAAGCGCCGAAACTCAAATAGGTACGGGCCTGTAACTTCTTCAGACCCCGCCGTTCGACCAGGTCGTAGCCGAGCTGGGCGAACCGAAAGCCGGCCTTGTAGTTGCCAAAACGCGGTCCGGCAATCGCGCCAACGTGAACGTAGGCATAACAGGACGCATCGGTGTTGCCATACTCCAGGCTGAGATTGACCATCCGGCAGAGGACCAGGGAGAACAGATTGAGATCCGTAAACAAGGCAGGCGCCATGGACCTGGTCAGAACATCCAGAGTCGCCACGGATTCGGGTTTGCTCATCAAGGGCAGATCGATGAGCTCCTCGATCTCACGGCGTCCGAGCAGCGACCATGTCCGCTCGTATTCTCGTCGCGCTTCCTCTTCTGTCGGGTGAGGCGACCACTCGATGCCGAGATGACGTAGGAAGGTGAGACAAACCTCGACTGCGCGGTCGCTCCGATTGAGCGTGGTGTACAAATCACTGCGCAAGCAGTCGACGGTCGCTCTATCGACAGGATTGGCCACGATCGACGAAAGCATCGTCAAGCGCGCCTCCGCCGCTGCCAGTTCGCCCGTCAGGAACTCGGATTCAGCCCGGTGAAAGTCCAGCGCGAACATGAGGTCCGGCCTTTGCTCCCGCCCGTCGTTCGACAACAGCGCCGTGCCGGCGACGAGATAATTAAGGGCGGACACGTATGCCGTAGACGCCTTGGCGCGCTTGCCCGCGATCAGATTGAGTTCCGCCAGTTGCTCTCGCTCGTCTCGCGACGTGATCAGGGCGGCGCCGCGGTTGAGTTGATTGACGATCTCGAAAATGGCCTCCTCGCGCCTTTGGAGAGAGGTGCGCGCCGCGAGCAGCCGTCCGATTCGGAGATGGGTCTCGGCGCGCTGTGTTTGTGGGATCAGAGAGTAGGCAGCCTCCTGAACCCGGTCGTGGGCGAACCTGTACCCACCCTCCGTGCGCAGGACGACCTCCTGACGCAAGGCCTCCCAGAGATCGGCATCCACCGCCCCTGCCGATTGTTCGCAAACCATGCTGAGGGTAGTGAGTTGCCCGGCATTGCCGAGGCAAGCGAGCTGCTGCAGCGTCCTTTGTGTTGCGGTCGGCAGGCGAGCCAGTTTCCGCACCATCAGGTGCACGACGTTGTCGGTGTAACCCTTGGCGAGCGTGCGTTCTTGATCCCATGACCATTGCGCCGCGCCATGGTCGAAGGCGAGCAGCCCCTCATCGGACAATGAGTTCAGAACTTGAATGGCGAAAAATGGATTGCCTCCTGTCTTGCTTTGCACGAGCTTAGCCAGCGGCAGCACACGATCCCGGGTAGCGTAGAGGGCGTCCGCGATCAGTTGCTGCAAATCGTCTGGCGCGAGCGACGGCAAGGCCACGTGGCGGACGATTGCGCCAGTCTGCCGTAACGCATCGAGCTTTCGGGCCAGCGGATGCAGCGCACTTACCTCATTGTCGCGGTAAGCGCCGACCAACAGCAAATGACGCACATCGCCCGCGGTCAGGAGGTCTCCAAGGAGATCGAGGGTGGCCGCGTCGAGCCACTGGAGGTCATCGAGAAAGAGCACCAAAGGATGATCGGGCTGCGCGAACAAGCCGATGAAGCGCCGGACCACGACTTGGAAACGCCGTTGCGCGTCTGGTGCGGGCAGATCGACGACCGGTGGCTGCGCGCCCAGAATGGCCTTCAGCTCAGGCACGAGATCCAGCATCAGCGATCCGTTCGGGAATAGCGCATCCGATAGCGCCTCGCGCCACTGGCCCAACTCGGCTTCTGGTTTACCGAGGAGCGTTCGTATGAGGCCTTGAAACGCCTGTGCGAAAGTCGCGTAGGGAATGTCCGCCTTGTATTGGTCGAACTTGCCGGACGCGAACAGCCCGTGCCGCGGCAAGAGCACCTTGTGCAATTCGTTCACGACGGACGATTTGCCGATGCCCGAGTATCCGGTGACAAGTACCAACGCCGGGGTGCCGGTCGCAACAACCTCATTAAAGCACGAGAGCAGAGTCTCGATCTCGCGGGCACGCCCATAAAGCTTCTCGGGGATTACAAGCCGATCGGGGTGATCGTTCTCGCCGAGCGGAAACAGTCCGGTCGATACCCCGGTTTCCCAATCCGCCAGGCACCGCCGCAGATCGTGCTCCGCACCCGCCGCGGTTTGGTACCGCTCCTCGGGTGTCTTGGCCAGCAGCTTCATGATGATGGCCGAGATGGGAGCCGGGATGTATCCCAGCCGCTCCCTGGGAGCTGCGGGCTTGCGCGCAATATGGCAGTGCATCCACTCCATGGGATCTAAAGCCGAAAACGGCAGCGAGCCGGTGACCATTTGGTAGAGGACTATGCCGAGCGAATAGAGGTCGCTTCGCAAATCGATCGAGCGGTTCATCCGCCCGGTCTGCTCGGGTGCCATGTAGGGGAGGGTGCCGGCGATTAGCTCAGCAGGCTCGGGAGCTTGGCGCTCGCGCAGCAGCCGCGTTGCGATGCCGAAGCCCGTCAGCCAGATCCGATTGCTCTTCAGGTCGACAAGGATATTGGTAGGCTTGACGTCCTTGTGGACGAGACCGCGTTTGTGCAGGCGGCCCAATGCGGCTGCCAGGGCGGCCGCGATCTGCAGGAATCGTGCGATCTCCATGGGCTGCCGGATAATGCGATCGAGGGGCTCGCCTCCTGTGTACTCGACAACGAGCATCGTGTGTCCGCGATCGCGCTCGAGCGCCACCGGCCGCAACGCCCACGCAGCGTCGAGGTAGTCCTTGAGTTCGTATTCGTGGGTAAGACGATTGATGCTTTCAAGTGTCGGATGCTCCGCGCCGGAAAGGACGGGCGCAAAAGCGTAGCCCTCAGCATCATCGCGCCGCAGTTTGCAGAAGACACGTTCGGCGTCCTCCCACAACACTTCTAAAGAGTCATATTCCGTGCCGTCCCCGAAAAAGGCGGATGCTTTCATCTGTCGGACTTTGTGGCGAAATCGCTTACCATCACGGCGACTACAAATGAGAACGGATGTTTGTGGCAACGCATCAGTCGCGCCGCGCCTTGCTGCGTGCGATAGCGGACCGAAGGCAGTTGATCAGGACGCCTTCCATCAGCGGCTTGGGAAGATAGCACTCGACCCCCAGAGTCCGCATGCGCTCCATGGCTCCCTCAGTCGGAGTGGCGGTGACGAGGATCGTTGGGATCGCGTGCCCAGTTTCGATCAGATGTTCGTAAAGCTCGACACCCGTCATTACAGGCATGTGAACATCGGCGACCAAGCACGCTGTGACAGCGAGTCTGGGTGACGCGAGGAATTCGGCGGCGGACGGGAATACCGAAACGGCGTAGTCCAGCGATTTGAGCAGCCTTCGCATCGAGTCGCGAAAGGACTGGTCATCATCGACAATGGAGATCTGTGGTTGGTCGAACACTGCCCCGAAGAATGACGCTATTGCGACACCGAAACTCTAAACTTTAGTTTAGGGGACTAAGCCCTCCGGAGCCGTCTGGAGTGTGTCCAAATGCATCCATTTAACGCTAGACTCCCCGAACTCAGCAACGAACGCGCGAGGGACAGATGCATTTTACCGTGGAACTTCGACAGCGAGCAAAGGAGACGTCGGATTCAAATGCTTGCGTGATGGTGATCGACGACGATCCCGCATTTCGAGAATCCCTCGGACGGCTATTGCGGTCCGCGGGTCTGCATTCTCGGCTGTTTACGTCCATTAGCGATTTTCTGGGATCCGAACCACCTGATGGCCCCACCTGTCTGGTCCTCGATGTGAGATTGCCGGGGCAGAGCGGACTAGAGTTTCAGCGCGATCTCGTCGCGGCGAGCGTCAGGCTCCCGATCGTTTTCATCACCGGACATGGCGATATCCCGATGACCGTGCAGGCGATGAAAGCGGGCGCCATCGAGTTCTTGACGAAGCCATTCCGGGACCAGGATCTTTTGAATGCAGTGAATGATGGGCTCGCCCGCGACCGTGTGCGCCGCGAGGATGAAAAAGGCCGGCGCGCACTCACAGCGCAATTTGAACAACTGACGCCGCGTGAGCGCGCGATTCTGATACAGGTGGCGGCGGGCCGGTTGAACAAGCAGATTGCCGGCGAGATGGGCATCACGGAAACCACGGTGAAGGTCCATCGCAGCAACATGATGCGAAAGATCAAAGCTGCATCGGTCGCAGAACTCTGTCGAATGGTGGATAAGCTGAAGCTGCTGCCCGAGAAGTTCGAACCCTCGTAAGCTCTCGAGAGCACTGGATGACCGCAGCGCTCGCGCGACATGTCACTCGCAGCAGAGTCCTGCTAGCGGATTGCGCCGCAATTAAGCGGCAGCCAGGCGTGCAACCAAGGCCAGCCGTGCAGCAGCCATGGATCCGCGAGCGTGATGGCTGCGCCGACAAGCAGTATTGCGCCAGCGACGTGATTCCCGGCCGGCCGCGCCCAGATGCTGACGAAGCGACGCGCGCCTACCGCAGTTACGAACATTGTGTACAGTTCGCCCTTACGGTGACATTCAACATCACGATGTCCATTGGGTCACTCTCCGCCAGTACTCGTCGGTCCCTTCGCATCTGTAGATCAAATCCACCCAACAAGAGCGGTTCCCACGGCCAACGCGATCAAGGCAATCGTAGCAGTCGACAACTCAAAGGCGCCGAGCGTGGAGAAATAGAATCCGGCTGCTATCAGTGCCGCCACACTCGACACCAACTTCGCGGAAAACATCACGGTTTCAATCATAGACAGCCGCACGAGTCGACATGCCGAATCTCCATCAGCGGTAACGGGTTGTCGAGACAGTCACCTGCACCACGTCCATCATTGATATCTCCTAATGGGTTGGCGTCGCTGGGATGGGTGGCCCAATCAGTCTTACCGCTCGGGCGGCATTACAGCAGACGGCGAAAGCTTACTTCTATTGCACTAGGGCTCAGGAGCCGCCTTCTATCCGTCGGCGCATCTTGCGAGGGCTGCAATCCCCGGACCAGAACTCTTTTCCTGTCCCCAGATTGGTATTACGTTACTCAGATGTGGGTGTGATCTGTGGCAAATGCGGATATCAAAGCTGACGGGGCAGGGGGCGACTATGAGGGCGTCTCTCCGCTGTCGAGTAGCACTCAAACCGGTCATTTCATCAAATCGGAGCGCGCAAGAAAACATCCAGCATTATGGGACGAAACACGATACCTCTTGCTCGGTCTTGCTTCGCTCGCGGCAGTGACGGGCTTGTATTCTTGGCTGAACGTGCCCCTGATCGCGACGGCGTTCACCTACTTGATCGTACTTGTCCTGGCGTCCCTTGTAAGTAATCTCTTTTACTCGATCGTTCTTTCATTCATTGCAGTCGGTTGCCTTAGTTATTTTTTCGCTTCGCCGATCTACAGCTTTCGCGTCGATTACCCACAAGACATCATCACAATCTCCGCGTTTATGATCACCTCGTTCGTGGTCAATTGCCTCGTAACGAGACTTCGGGTCGCACAACGTGATCATATACGCGCGCAGGAGGCGCTGCGTGAAAGCGAACGAAGCGAAAGCTCAGCATTTGACGGGATAGCCGGTCTCATTGCGATCATTGCCCCGAACGGTGAGGTCGAGACAGTGAATCGCCAAGCCTTCGAGTATTTTGGCAGATCGCTGGAAGAGCTAAAGAACTGGCGAACAAACGACACGGTGCATCCTGAAGATCTTATTCACGCATCTAACGCGTTTGCGAGAGTGTTTGCCTCCGGGAGGCCCTACCACTTTGACCAACGCCTGCGGCGCTTCGACGGTGAATATCGATGGTTTCAGAACCGCGGCGTCCCAATTCGCGATGACTCCGGGCGCATCGTGCGCTGGTACGTTCTACTGACGGACATTGAGGATCGGACACGGGCGCTGGCGCAGTTGGAGCAGATGCAATCGGATTTCGCCCACATGAACCGCGTCAGCATGATGGGAGAATTGGCCGCCTCGCTGTCTCATGAAATCACGCAGCCGATCGCCAGCGCCCGCAACAACGCGCGTGCGGCCCAGAAGTTTCTCGACATGCAGCCGCCGCACTTGGCCGAGGCGAGGGAGGCAGCCGGCTGTGTTGTGTGCGATACCGATCGCGCGGCAGACATCGTCAACCGGATCCGTGATCACATCAAGAAGGCGCCTCCGCGAAAGGAGCAATTGAATCTTAATGAGGCGATCAACGAGGTAGTTGTGTTGGGCCGAAGCGCAATCATCAAGAATGGCGTCTCGATCCAGACCCGGCTTTCTGAGGGATTACTTCCCGTTCACGGCGATCGCGTTCAATTACAACAGGTGGTCCTGAACCTGCTCATGAACGCAATAGAGGCAATGGGCTCGGTCGGTGGGCCACGAGAGCTGGTGATCAGCACGGAGCAAGGACAGACAAATGGTGCTGTCACCGTGCGCGATACTGGGCCGGGAATTGACCTGGAAAGGCGAGAGCGCTTGTTCGAGCCTTTCTACACCACGAAGTCCAACGGTGTCGGAATAGGGCTGTCCATTTGCCGATCGATCATCGATGCCCATGGGGGCAGTCTGTGGATCGAGGCGAACGAGCCTCGTGGCTCGGCATTCCAGTTTACGGTTCCCAGCGCGGCCGGCGAACAGGGGAGTCCCTCGCTGTCGCTTCGTCAAACTCAAGAGCCGCACGAAGACAGTGGGCCAGATGCTGCCTATTAAAGGTGCACTCCTGTCAGGCGGGCTCTCGGACGATGGTTCCTCCGGCACCCACACTTGCGACTTCGCTCAGGAATTCGATGGCGCTTGTGTGATCCATTCCGTAAGGTTCGAACTCGTTTTGTCCGGAATAGTTAAAGAGTATGCTTTGCGCATCCCCGAGGTCGGCAACATATCCCATGGCCCATCTAGAGAACCGACGCTTGACGACCTTCTCATAGCCCAGCAGCACGACATGCGAATGGCGCCGATCGTTCGCAATGCTCGCGTAGACTGCCGACACCGAGGCCGGCGCACCTTCCAGTACCTGAAGAAACATATCGCTGCGAAAGCAGAGGTATCCAGTCAATTGCAACTGCTTATTTCTCGCGCGCGCAGTTACAAGAATTTCCTCGACCTTGGCTCGTGGCTCCGTGGATGCTTCGCTCGCATAAATCAATTGGGCGATTGTCATGGTTCAAATGCTCCTCAGGTCGCGTGATTTAAGCATCAGACCGCCAAGAGAGCGATGCACCCGCCGGGCAGCGGCAATTCTTCCGCCTGATATTGCCGGTAGAAACCAAAGCATCGGCTGGTAATCGTCAAACTTGAATACCGCACTTGGTGATGATAGGGCGGTGATGATCAGAGGTTTGTGTGTCGAAAGGACCTTACTTGAGGCCCATTCAACCCGACGCCCTTTGGTCCGGGACTGGTGCGTACAACTTACTGATAAAGCGAGGAAAGCCAGACTCACAATCTTTGGCAGGGCGCCAATAGCTCCGAGACGCTTGCGATGGAATGCACAAGAGTTCGGAGTTCACGCTCGAACTCCAGGGATATGGTGACTTGGAAGCGGAGCGTTACGACCAGGGCGAAAAGGAAGCCCCAGCCTTAGTCGCAGCCGGGTTCTGCACAAAACCATTGCAATAGCAGTGTGGGCAGATCTCCGTATCACCGGGATAGAGCTTGCAGCCGTTCACATCGGCGTCATTGTTCGGCTTATCCTTGTTGGGAATGAAATTGACGCAGACCTTGCAACTCTTCTCGCCGTTCGCCATGAGCTGGTACTTCAGGGCCGTCCGAATAGCCGTGTTTTGTGTTGCAAAGGCTCGCTCAGATAATCCCACAAACGGGACCACGGCAAGCGCCGTCATGCCGGTCTTGAGCACCTTCCGGCGCGAATGTTTCGCTTTGCTTTCCATTTGAATCAACCCCCTTTTGATCTCGTCGGGAGAGTTGGCCGAACTAATAGGCGTTATTATCCGCGCGACTTCGAGCCACTTCAATCGTAGCTCCACTTCAATTGTATTGGAAACGGATATCGCACCGCGGTACAGCGGCAGTGGCTTTGTGTGGTCCAAGATCACTTCATCTGCGCGCGGCATCATACGTATAAGTACGGATTGACCGCCGGCGCGGAAGAGCGAGAGCGCTGTCGGCGTTATGATGGGACGCCTACTCTCAGCCTAATTCGCCGCCTATTTGGTCGGACTCGGATTGGTGCGCAGCGATCGTTTCGGTTTTGCGTCGCCAGGTTCGCGTCGCGACCGAACGTGAGCAGCGCGCTGAGATTCTCTATGCGGTGACAAAAGAGATGCGGTGACAAAAGAGCTCGCGGTCGCCATAGCGACCGGCGCGATCCAGCGACCGGCGCGATCTTCGGTTTGGCGAAGGCGGCCGCGAAGGATTTTGATCCCGCCGTGGCCGGGAGCTATCGGGCGATCTATTACGCCAAGACCAACAGCTTCGGGCACGCTGACCGCGGTGGCGGATACGTCTTATCTGTACGGCACTTCGGGTGAACTGGCAGATCCGTGCTATGGGTTGTTCACCTTCCGCTCCAACTCCGGCGGCGTGCAGCAAGACGTGTTCGTGACATTCCTGGGCAAGTCCGCGGTGTTCTCCAGCTTCAGCGCCGTCCGGCCGGCCGTCGCCGGCGAGACCTACGACTATTTCTACGGAGTCGGGCTGGCGCAGGCGCAATAGCCGGGCGATGAGGCCAGATGCGGCGCTGACAATACGGCACAACCCGCGACACACACGGCTCAGCATTCTGACTTGCACCCAAGATTTAACATAATATACATTATGCGAAGTAGCTTGTGAGGGCTATTTTAAAATGTCCGCTTCTAGCCAAGTCCAAATGTCCCCTTTAGCGCTGCCCACGAGTAGTTTCTGCCTCCCTTTCCCGGGGCTGGAGACTGCGAATGCGGCAAAGCACTAGAGTCACAGCTGAACGACTCGGACTCACGACTCGCCAGGTCCGCAGGCTCGCACGCCGGTACGCAGCCGCTGATCCCGTGGGATTGATCTCCAAGCGCTTTAGTCGCAGCTTATAAGAAGCGCAGCGAATGGCCGACATACGCAGCAGGTTTACCAAGTTTTGGCTCTCCATATGATCGAGCAGCGAACAAAACTCGCTGCACGATCGAAGGCGGATAGCGAAATGCACGGTATTGCCGACAACGTCCCTTCACGAAAAAGCGCTAGTGAATCGCAACTGCCCGTTTTTCAACAGGAATGGTGGCGCTCGGTGGTCGCGAGAACACCGGGCTATCGTGAAAACACCGTCGTTCGCGAAAAGCAGGTGGTCGGCACGTTGCCCTATCTGCTGAAATCGCGTCTAGGTGTTCGCGTGGGCGCTATTCCCTGGAGCAATCTCACGGGACCAATTATAGCTGATGCGCGTTTGAGCGAAGTCGACCGGATCAGAGTCGTGGATGAATTGGTGAAGGGAATACCACCCCATGTTTCGATGAGATACATGTTCGATTCCGATGACCCGAATGCCAGCCTGTATGTAAGCATATTTGAGAAGGCGCACTTCGCCTTCGAAATCGAGCGAAACTTTCGCGAGCCGCCCGACGCTTCCGACGTTTTTAAACGCGTGGTCAGGCGGCACAAAAACCCCATCAATCAAGCAATGAAGCACCTCGATATCGTCGACGTGGGACCCGAGTTTTTCACTCGATTTTATGCGTCGAATCTCGAATGGCGCGGTCGCGCGCTTCGGGCGGACATATCGATCGCCACGGATTTGCTTTCGGAGGGCCTCAGGAGAGGACAAACTCGCATTCGAGCTGCCCGCTCGAAGAGCGTCAACGGCGATGGCGAGTATGTTTACCATGCAGCAGTGGCGACCGCGGAAGACCGAACGCGGGTATTTGGATGGATGCTGAGCTATCATCGCCCGCCGCACGGATGTCCGTTACCCAATGGGTGCCGAGGAGCTACTCGTTACCTCTTTCTCGATGCAGTGGCGTATGCGAAAAGACGCGGTCTAGTTTTCGATGTAAATGGCGCGCCCACCAGCGCCCACATGGAAAACTTCGTCGAAATCATCGGAGTGACAAAGCAGGTAGATCGATTCGTCATGGTGCGTCGGAATTTTATCAACAGTGCATATGTAGGCGGCAAGCGCCTATTTCTCGCTGCATGGTCGCCGATGTACAAGCAGGTGCACACGATGGGGGGGCAGCATCAAAAGGAAAGCAGAAACCTGGCGTCAAAATAAAGCTTCCGAGACGGGTGGCGACGGCCATACGCAATTTGTCCGCTTGTTGTTCGCGCGGCGGGTGAAAAGGGCCCCTACTCCACTTACGGCAAGTTGGGTGCAGAACTCGTCGATGCGCTCCACGGGCCGCTATCGAGCGGCAACCGCGAAGAAGCCAGCGAATCCGCGCCAAAGCATCTTTTGTTCGCCGTTTGTCATCTCACACCTCCAAGGGCTAACGCCACGCTACCCTACCCTACGGCAATCCACCAACAGCCACAGGCCCCAAGTCAGTAACATCCGCTAAGAGGCAGTGGGTGCGGCAACCTTCAGGTCCAGATTAATGACAAACAAGGATCATTCGCCACTTTTGACCTCGCAAGCCCGGGCCGTGCTCCTGATTTTATCGATCCTTGTGATTGCGGTAGGCGCTCTTTTGCTGGTCCGGGGCCGACATCCTAGGGCCATCGCGCCGATGGAGTCTCCTACCAGCATGCCGGCCGCGAGCCGTCCTGTAGGTGCGCAGCATGCCGTTATTCCATCGCCAAGGGCTAATAGCACCGATACGGTGGAGGTCTGCGGTTACGGTCGCGTACAGATGGACAAGAGCGACGCCGGCGCCGTCTTTCAGCAAGTCGGCGCATTCACGAGAGGGGCCGGAATGCGTTGGTTGTCGGCTTTGCAAAACAGCGGTGATCTGCGCGCCAGAATGGCGGGACTTTTGCTGGAAGGCAAAATCACCGGCAGCGGCTCGCTGCGTCCGTTCGCGGAGCAAACGCGCAATGAGGCGGTTCAGCTTGCAGCGGGTACCGGAGATCCTGCTGTCTATGCCATGGCACTTTCTATGTGCGGCAGTTCCGCCGTCACCGACGCAGATAGCGCTTGCCGACTGTTATCTTTACAGCAATGGGCACGAATGGACCCCGATAATGCTGTGCCGTGGTTGTTGCTCGCCGGCAAAGCTCGAGCAAGCCACGACGACGCTGCGGAAGCGGACGCATTCAGTCATGCCGCAACAGCCCATAAAATCGACGCCTACAGCGACTCGGTGCTCGCTTTTGCCGAACCGGAGTTACCGCGGGACGTGACGCCGTTGGAACGATCCTATCTCGCCACCGAAGTCATCGGTGTCGAGACAGCCACTGGATTGCCTCACTACAGTATCGCGAGTCAGCACTGTTCAAGTAACGTCATGCAAGACAGCACGGTACGACGGCAGTGCGATGCCTTGGCGGAACTCCTGATTACGAAGGGCACCAATCTCCTGGATCTGGGGATTGGAAAGACCATCGGAGAACGTGCGGGATGGCCGAGTGAGCGTGTAAGGCAATTCGTGTTAGAGCAGCATGCTTTGATGCAGGCAATCATGCTGCAATCGCCGTCTGACAATGACAAGCTTTGGTCCTGTGACGCATTGAGCCGCGTGAACGCCTACGTGATCCAGCGGGTGCGATTGGGGGAACTCGGTGCCGCGCGGGACGCGCTCGAACGCTCTGGCGAAACCGTTGAGGCGATGGCCCAAAAATATACTCAGTCCATTGAAAAGATCAGGCGCGACGCGCTCGGGCAGGAGAATTCAACGGAGACGGCTCGGTAGGTAAGTCGCCAAATGCACCACTCTCAACGCCGAACTTCGCGTGTAATCGTCCCACTTCAGCCATGATCATCGCCCTCGAATCACCCGATCAGCCTGAAGTGATCGCCCTCATTGCCGAGCTGGACGCTTACCAGGACACCCTGTATCCAGCAGAGAGCAGGCACTACCTGGACCTGGCTTCGTTGAAGCAACCCAATGTCGTGTTTGCTGTCGCGAGGGATAAAACGGGGCAAGCAATTGGCTGTGGGGCGGTGGTCCTCTGCCCTGAATTTGGCGAAATCAAACGCATGTATGTCAGTCCTCGCGGCCGAGGGCAAGGCGTCGCCAAGAAACTTCTGGCGCTACTCGAGTCACAGGCAATCGGCTCTGGCTGTACGTTGCTCAAGCTCGAAACCGGACCCTACCAACATGAAGCGCTGGCTCTGTATGCCTCGGCCGGCTATGAGCGGCGAGGACCGTTTGGCGATTACACCGACGACCCACTGAGTGTGTTCATGCAGAAACACATATCCGCGTGAGCGTTTTCAAGAGTGCCATCCAGTTACCAGCCCACCGCCTCGCCGTCCTTCCGGTGATCGGAAGCGGCCCGGTAGACACCCCATACAGGTTGATCCGCGGAGGCTGTACCGGATGGGGCGCCCGGCGCGCCATAAGGATGGAACCAGATCGCCTGAAATCCTCCCATGTCCCCGCCGTTGGCGGACTTGACTTGATGACCCATGGCCTTGAGGGGAGCTCCGACCAAATCGTATAAATTCGATTCCAGGTCCAGCTCGTTGGTCGCTTGTCCGTGGGTGAAGCGCGCGGCATCGCTGGCCGCCTGAGGATTGGCGCCCAGATCGATCATGTCGACCAGCACTTGGACATGCCCCTGGGCCTGTTGGCTGCCCCCCATCAGTCCGAAAGCCATGACCGGTTGACCGTCCTTCATCAGGAACCCCGGCAGCAGCGTATGAAATGGGCGCTTGTGCGGGGCAATTATATTGGGGCTCTTCGGATCGAGTGAAAACAGCGCGCCGCGGTTGTTGAGCACGAAGCCATAGCCCGGCACGGTGACTCCCGCGCCGAAAGTGTCGTAGATACTATAGATGAACGACACCATGTTGCCCCAACGGTCCGCAACCGTCAGGTAGACCGTCCCGCCCACGGGATCTCCTTTGGGCTCCGGCGTGCTGGCTTTATGCGGGTCGATACGGCTGCAGAGCCCGGCGGCATATGCTTTGGAAATCAGCCGCGCGACCGGTACGCTCACGAAGCCCGGATCCGCGTTGAAAGCATATAGATCGGTATACGCGAGCTTTTTTGCTTCTACGAGCAAATGCCAGTAGGCCGGGGAGCGTGGGCCCAGCGCCGCGAGGTTCATGCCAAGCTTCGGCGCACAGACCTCCAGGATGTTCAGCATCTCGAGCACCGCAAATCCTTGGGTGCTCGGCGGCATCTCGTAGACGTCGTAGCCGTGGTAATTGGTGCTGAGCGGCGTTTCCCAGGTAGCACGCGTGTTCGCCAGGTCTTCCAGGGTCATGGTACCGCCGAGCGCATGCGACTTGGCCACGATTGCCTTTGCGATCTCGCCTTTGTAGAAGGCGTCCCTGCCCTGCGTCTGCAGCAGTCGAAAGGTGCGCGCGAGGTCCGGATTGCGGAACAGATCGTAAGTTTGCGGCGGCCGTCCATTTACCAGGTAGGTCTTTACCGAATCGGGATCGTTGGCCAAGGCTGCCACACCATCGATCCAATCATCATGGATGCGTTCCGTGACGCCGAATCCCTGCTCCGCGAGAGTCGCCGCCGGCTCCAGCGTCTCCTTGAACGTCATGGTGCCGGCGCGCTTGAGCAGCGCGTCCCAGCCGTCGACCGCCCCCGGAACCGTTACCGATTCTATTCCATGCAGCGGCATATGATCTTTATAGCCGCGCTCCGCGAGATGTTGAGGAGTGGCGCCCGAGGGTGCGCGACCGCTGGCATTCAAGGCGATGAGCTTCTTCTCCTTCGCCACCCACGCGAGGACAAAGACGTCTCCGCCGACACCGGCGCTTACCGGCTCGACCAGATTCAAGACCGCGGCGGTGGCAACGGCGGCGTCGAACGCGTTTCCGCCCTGCCTGAGGATCTGCAAGCCTGCTTGGGCTGCCAAAGGCTGACTGGTGGCGACGACGCCGTTGCGTGCCAGCACTTCGGAGCGAGTTTGGGGAAGCCAACCGGCCGTCCGATCGCCGCGGACGGCGGTGAAATCCTTGACCGGCGCATCCGTAACGCCGGCCTCCAGGCCAGGGGATAGCGTCATGTACGTGAAGATCGCCGCGGCGGCGGCACTAGAGAAGCGCCAATAATTCATCCGAAGATCCCTATTTCATGGGTGTTGGAGCCGGCCGCCGGGCGGCGCGGGCACGAATCAGAAAATTTGGAACAGGGCCACGAGGGTCGGCTGGAACTCAGGGCGCGGCCGCACGGGTAAAGATTTTCTTCGGCAGCAGCGCGTGCACACCGACGTTGCCGTCGACGAGCTGCGTGATGTCCACGTCCACTGCGACGCTCGAGAGCATGTAGGCTTCATCGCGGTTCAGATGCTTCTCCTCCACGAGGAAATCGATCATGTCGCGCACCGCATGCTCGGCGGCTTCCTTCAGATCCTTGCTGAATCCCATGGAAATGTAATAGTCGGGCGTCTCGGCACGCGGCCACACCAGATGCTGGTTCTTGTGCACGATGAATCGAAAGGTGCCGGAGAGATAGGTCTCGAGGGCCTCGATGTCGACTTCACCGTTGCCCTGGCCCGCATGCCCATCGCCGGCCTCGAACAAGGCGCCCTTCGCCGCCACCGGAATGTACAGCGTCGTGCCCGCGACGAGATCCTTGTTGTCCATGTTGCCCGCGTGAGCGAACGGCGGGGCGCTGTCGAGCTTGCCCTCGGCCGGCGCGACGCCCATGCTGCCGAAGAAGGGCCGCAGCGGCAGTTCGATGCCCGGCGCGAAGTGCCCGATCATCCGCTTGCGGTCGAGCGGAATTATCTTGGTGCGCTCGTAAGGGTACTCCATGGGCAAGAACCCATAGCCGAGAGCGAACGTGTTGCAGGCGAAGTCGACATCGATGTCGACTTTCAGGATCTGCACCTCGAGCACATCGCCGGGCTCGGCCTCGGCGATCGCCACGGGTCCGGTGAGAATGTGCCCTCCTCCGGTATCCTTCGGCTCCGCCTGGTCGATCGGGTCGGTGTACGGCGGAATCTCCTCCGCCTTGACGCCGTGACTCATCATTTCCTTGCGCGATCCGCAGGTCGAGAGCGACTGGATTCGTACCGTATCGCCCGAGTGAACCGTGAGAGCGGGCTTCGCCGCACTGTCGTAGTAACCCCATTCCACGGTCCGCGGAGTCGCGAGCAGCGTGTAATCGGCGGCTTGCAGGGCCGGCGTCACGCTGATGGATAAGCACACGGACAGTAGTACTCGGCGCATCGGGACTCCTTGGATCAGGGCGTTGAGTGGGGGCGGCCTACTCGCGCGGGCCGCCCACCAGGGCGGTTTTAGGTGCGTGGACTCAAGATCGCCGTCAACAAGTCGGGAACGCTGGCATCGCGCTCGAGGTGCGGATGGCGTTCATGGCCGGCGTAATGCAACTCCACCGTCTTGAACGTGTCGTCCTTCTGGATCAACAATCGGATGACGCGCGGCTCGGTGCCGCCGGCCTTGAGTGCATCGGCGAGCACCTCTTTCGAATATTTGCGGTCATCGACGGCAACCAAACTCGAGCCAGGCGCCAGCCCCGCCTCATCGGCGGGCGTGCCGGGCACCACGGTGGAAATGACCGCCCCTTCGTCCTTGAGCACGAAGCCGAGCGAGTAAGACAGATTGGTGCTTCTGCGAAGGGCGTCTTCGCCCTTCTCGACGGCCGTGGGCTCCGCCGTGAATGTCAGATGCCAACCGCTCGCGGCGAGCCCCTCGAGCGGCGCTTCCGAGCGCACGCGATTGAGCCGCACGGTCCAGAACTCGCGCCAGTCGTAGGGCATGACGGTATTGAGCGCCTTGACGAGATCATTAAAATCGTAGGGAACCACCTTCGGAGCGGTGGTCGGGCCATAGAACAGCCGGCAAAAGTCATCCAGACTCTTCGCTCCGTGAGTGTTCGTGCGGATCAACGCGTCCGCTTCCAGCCAAAGCATGGCGGATTCGGCATAGAAGTCCGTGGAGCGGGTTCTCGCACGCCAGCCCTCCGCTTGGTAATAGCCCAGCTGCGCCGCGACCGCGGTGTCGGCGAGGGGACGCCACTCACGGCCCTTGCTCGTCTGCAGCCAGGCGGCGGCATTGGCCCACTGATCGCGGGCATCGTCGAGGGAGGCGAGACCGCTGCGCGCGCTCAGCACCATACCGAGATACTCGGTAAGGCCCTCGTAGGCCCACAGCATGTCGCCGTGCATGGGCGCATCGTAGTTGCCGGTGGCTAGACCTGCGGGGCGCCGATACTTGCCGTTCCAGGAATGCACGTACTCGTGAGGCAGCAATCCCTCGACCGAGGCGCTGCGGCGCAATTCTTCGTCGATCAGGGAGCGCTCGCTGGTGCGATTGTCGCTCGATTGATGGTGTTCGATGCCTTCGAATCCGATTTGATCGCTCAGGGTCCACAGGAAGTGATACTCGTTGTAGTGCGTGGCGCCGAACAGCGCCTTGGCTTGTTCGACCAGCTTGCGAAGCTGCGCCGTGGAGGCCGCCGAAATATCGAGCGCCGCCTCGCTATCGGCCGCCAGGTGCAAGTAGACAGCCGGGGTGCCTCCCAGGGAAAGGGTTTTGAAATGACGTCCGGACAGCACCGGCGAATCGATCAAGGTGGTGAGCGACACCTCGGCAAACTGCGTGGTATCGCCGACGGTGTTCAACGGCGGCAGCGCTGTTCCAAAACTCCAGCCGGCGGGCAGTCGCAGGCGCGCCTGATATCGAAGATCGTCGGACTGCACCCCGGCGGGATACAGAACCAATTCGTTCCACAGGATCAAGCCAATCGACTCGGTGGTGGTCCGGTCCGCGTTGGTATTGGTCGCATCGCGAACCGCATCCACTTCGAACTCCACGTCGAGCGTGCTCGACCCCGATGGGACGGTGAGATGGAAGGCGTACATGTTGTCGGCGTCGCGCTGCCAGGCGATGGACTGCCCGTGGCTCGAGAACTTCAGTCCCGACAAGCCGCCGATGGGGCCATCGGGCGCATGCTCGCCGGGGAGCCACTTCGGATACAGCAACGTCAGCTTGCCGGGCTTGACCGGCAGGACGAGGTGAACGTGCTCGATGCCGCGTGGCGCCTCGCGGGCATCGACGTCGACGCTCACGGGGGGTGCCGCCCAGGCGGTGATGAACATCGAGGAGGCGAAAACGCCGCCGAGCAGCCGGCATGTCAGGCTTGGCATCGTCTGATTTCTCCTTAGCTTGTCTTACGTAATGCGGTTCAACGCGGGCTCGGCCACTCGGCGTCTCCAGGCGTTCATCGCCCCCAGAATGCACCTGCGCCGCCCGGAAACACCACGGGACTTTCGAAACCATCCGCGGAAGTGCTGGCAACGCCGAAGACGAAATCGTCGATCGCGACATTGGCGAGCGTTAGCGCCTCGCCCTTCCCGGCGTCGCGCGAATGCGTCCAGGCCGCCTCGGTCGTGTCGCGCCAATAAATGCGATATCCGGCCGCCGGCGAACCGCGCGATCCCGTCCACGTGAGCCGGGTGTCCGGCGTCACCGCGCCCTCGATCTTGACGTTCACGGGCGGCGGCGGCGCCGAGGCCATCGACGCCGCGGCGAGCGCATTGGTGGCGGTGACCTTGGCGAGATAGCCAAAATCGAGATTCGCGAGGGTGTCGCCGTACTCCACGCCGTGCTCGGTGCGCAGGTCCTGGTGCTGGTGTCGATAGTTCTCGGCATTCTCCGTGAAGCGCACTGCCGGCATTCCCAGGGCGTTGAATGCCGAATGATCACCGCCGCGCCCGAAGCGGTCGAGGCGATACACCAGCGCCACGGTCCAATTGGACATGTAGCTTTCCGCGACCGCTTTCACGTAGCGCGCGACGTTGCGCGAGGCCGAATCGTCCTCGCCACCCTCGAAACGCCGCTGCCGAGCCTCCTCGGCGGTTTCGGTATCGCGGGTGCCTTCGGAAAACAGTCGCACTCGGGTGTTGTTCACGAGCCCGTTCTGCCCGCGGCTGGCGCCCACGATATCGTTGTTGAGATCCGCCTCGACCCGCCAGCCCTTCGCCTTGGCATACTCGGCGAGCACCTGGCCGCCGTACAGATCCTGCTCCTCGCCCGACAGCACGCCGTAGACGATGGTCGCGGCAAACTGGTGGCGGCTCAGGACGCGGGCGGCCTCAATCACCGCGGCGACGCCCGAGGCATCGTCGTCCGCACCCGGCGCATCGGCGGTCGCATTCATCAAGTCGCTGACGCGTGAATCGATATGCCCGGTCAACACGATGACCCGATCGGGATCGGTGCTGCCCTTTTGGATCGCGACCACATCGACGATCTCGGCCGTCTTGGGCACCCCCTCGCCGCTCACCACCTTCGACGGCGTGACGACCGTCAAGCACCCGCCGCAATCGCGGCTGATCTGCTCGAACCGCGATTGCGCCCAGCGGCGCGCGGCGCCGATGCCGCGCTTCGGCGAGGTGGTATCCGACAGCGTATGGCGCGTGCCGAAGCCGACCAATGCCTGCACCGTGGCCTGGAGCTGTGCCGGATCGGGAGCGCCGGCGATGTCCCGCAGCACCGGCTGCTCCGCCGCCGCGGCGAAGCAGACCGATGCACCCAGACTCAGGACCGCGCCGTAGGTCGCGGCGAACGAGGAGATCCTAGAATTTCTGGGCAAATTTCACCCCGAACAGGCGCGGCTTGTAGACGTTGGCATAAACGGCCTCCGCACCGCATACAGTTGCGGTGCATTCGGCATAGCGATAGTTCTCGGCCAGCCGGTTGAAGGCGTTGTTGATGAAAAACTCGAGCGACAGGCCGTTCTTCTCCGCACCGAAGCTGGCGTCGACCAGCGCGTAGGCGGGTTGCTGGCCGAGCTCGTCGCGCTGCACGGTGCGCAGATCCGCCCAGACAGCGGTCTGGTACACCAACGAGCCTTGGATGTGCGGCAGCCATTCGCCGATCGGCTCGAGGGTGTAGCGCGTCGTGAGATTGCCCTTGAACTTCGGCGTGTTGGGCAGCTGCTGCCCGACCGGCGCCCCATACGCTTCCGCGACCGGGGTACCGCTCGCGTAGTTGTAGCACGTGGAGGACTGAACGGCCCCGCTCGGACTGAGGTACGAACAGTAGGGCACCGTCAGGACCGCGTCCAGGTACGAAAAGCCCCCGCCAAAGGTCAGGGCGCTGCTCGCCGCCCAGTCGATCGAGCTCTCGATACCGCGGATGCGCGCCCCGCCGGCGTTTTGAGTTTCGAGGATGCCGTACTGGCCCGGGAAGGTGAACTGGAAGTTGTTCCAATCCTCCTGGAAGATCGCGCCGTTGACACGCAGCGTGTTGCCCAGCCAGCTGGTTTTCCAGCCTACCTCGTAGTTCTGCAAGGTGTCGGACTGGTACTGGGGTCCGTTCGTGTTGGTGCCGCCTGGGCGGAATCCCTTCGAGGCGGTCGCATAGATCAAGCGTTGATCGTCGAACTTGTAGGTGACGGTGTACTTCGGCGTCACACCGCTCCCGGTGGCGACGGAAAAGCGGTTCTGGCAGGGACCACCGCTGTAGGGATCGATGACCGTCGGCGTCGCGCACTTGGCCTCCGAAAACCAAAAGCCCGAGAATCCCTGGGACGAGTTGTCGTATTCGTAGTAGCGAAGCCCGCCGAGCAGGCTGAGGTGGGACGTGACGTCCCAGGTCACTTCACCGAAGCCCGCGTAGTCGCGTCGGGCCTCGCGCTGATCGGTCAAATACCAAGTGTTCTGCCAGCCGCTCACGCTTTGGGCGGTGCTGAGGTCTGCGATTTGATAGTTTTGGATGTAGGCGTCGGTCTGGAGCTCCGTGAAGGCGCCGAAGGTGGCATGCACCGGAACGTCCACCGGGGTCGAGACCCGCAGCTCATGGCTCTCCATCTTGTAGCCATCGGTGTCCGTGATCTGCTGCGCCGGGAGGATGGGGTTGCCCGCATTGTCCTTGAAGTACTTGGGTCCGTAGTAATTGATCTCGTAGGCGAGCGAATAGTCGGCGTAATCGGAATGCTCGATGGAGTTACGATGTACGAAGCCGCCCGCGTAGGTCACATCGAAGTTGCTGACGTGGCCCTCGACGGTGAGAGTCGCCTGGGTCCAGTCGTCCGTCTGAGTTTCCGGATTGTAATGCTGCACTTCGAGAGGCCCGAGGTCCGGGTACAGTCCCGGGTATCCCGGCACGGCTTTGGTCATCTCCATCGCGGGAATGCCGTCGGAGGACAGGGTCTGCCCCTGGAGCGTCGGGGTCACCGTCCAGTTATCGCCCAGTGCGACCTTCAATGCGGCGCGTCCGCCGGCCGTCTCCACGTCGTTGTAGGCGTTCTTCGCCGTGCCGGTGTACGTCGTATTCGGAGCGGGGTTGCCCGGGGTCGGTGTGTTGCTGAGGGTAAACGAAGGTGCGGTCGCACTCCCCGGATAAGTCATCGAGCCCGGCACGTTGTTGATGTAGCCGCCATCCTTTTCGTACCAGCCAACCAGGCGGATCGCTGCCGACGAACCGAGGGGGATGTTGATGAAACCTTCGGTCGTGTAGCCTGGGTCGCCGTGGGTCACGTCATTGGCCTGAACGTCGTAGGCTCCCGTCAGCTGGTCGAATTCCGGCTTGTTCGTGATGATGCGCAGGGTTCCCGCTTCGGAGCTCGCGCCGTAGAGCGTCCCTTGCGGTCCCGCGAGCGCTTCGACGCGCTGGATGTCGTAGACATGGATTGGAAGCACGCCCTGGATGGTCGTGACCGGCTGCTCGTCCAGATAGACGCCGACGCTCGGCACGGTCCCGTCATGAACCCCGTCGCCGCCGCTCGAGACTCCGCGCATGTAGATCTTTTCCTGCCCCGGCCCCGTCGACCGGATGCTCACGCTCGGCAGGTACTGCACGTAATCGTCAAAGTTCTGCACGTTCAGCTGTTCGAGCTGCTGCGTGCCCAATGCCGTGATGCTGAGCGGCACGTTCTGCAGATTCTCGGTGCGCTTCTGCGCCGTCACGACGATATCCTCGAGCGTGCCCGAAGGCGCCGGGGACGCCGAAGCCGTCGCATCCTGTGCCTGGGCCGTGTTCAGGCAGGCGATGATCGCCGATGCCAACGGCAAAGCTTTCGCGGCGAAGGAATATCGCCGGGAGCGCGCGTGCGCCGCGTCGGGCTGCTGCTCGTGGCGGATCTTTCGCTGTTTACTTCTCGTCATGAATCATCCCTCTTTTATCTGCCAAGGTCCCCGAGCGTCCAAGGTGCGCCCGGGCGACGAACCTCGAGCGCGCTATTTCAGCAGCGCCCCCAACGATTGCACGATTCGATCGACTTCCGCCGCGGTGTTGTAGTGAGCGAGCCCGATACGCAACACCCCTTCTTCATCGAGGCCCAGAAACTTCGAGAGCTCGAACGCATAGTTGTGGCCGGACCATACGTTGATCCCCTCGCGTGCGAGCGCCTGCGCGAGTGCCGAGGGGCGATGGCGGGGATGGTTGATCGACACGGTGGGCACGCGATCCTTGAGCGAACCGGGCTTGGAAAGGCCCCGTATTTGAACCTCCGGTATCGCCAGGACCCCCTGGATCAATCGCTGCGTCAGCGAGTTTTCGTAGTCTTCCGCCGCCTGGTACGCCCGCGCGATTTTTTGGCGCCGCGTGCCGCTGGCACCGGTCTGCTCGCCGAGCCACACCCAATAATCGACCGCGGCGGCCAAACCGGCGAAGAGCTCCGTTTGCGACGTGCCGATCTCGTGTCGTCCGGGCGGTTCTTGCGAGCCGCAGCGTACCGCGTAGGGGTACAGATTCGAGAGAAGCCTCTCCCGGCCCCAAAGGATGCCCAGGTGAGGTCCGAAGAACTTATAGGATGAGCAGGCGAGATAATCGCAGCCAAGGGCCGCCACGTCGACGAGCCTGTGCGGCGCGAACTGCACGGCATCCACGTAGACCAGCGCGCCGGCATCCTTGGCGAGCGCCGTCAACTCGGCCACCGGATTGATGGAACCGGTCATGTTGCTCGCGTAGTTCAACGCGAGCAGACGCGTCTTGTCGGACAACAACGGCCGAAGATCCTCGAGTTCGATCCGCCAGGTATCGCGATTGACGGGCAGCCAGCGAACGGTCAGACCGCGCTCCTCGGCGAGCTTCAGCCACGGGGAGACGTTGCCCTCGTGATCCATGCGGGTCACGATGATCTCATCGCCGGCGCTCCATTCCCGGCCGAGCGAGCGCGAAATCTGGAAGGTGAGCATGGTCATCGATTGACCAATGACGATCTCCCGTCCCGACCCGCCGCCGAGCAACTCCGCCATGGAATTGTGGGCGCCTTCCACGATGCCGTCGGCCTCCACGGAAGCCTGAAAATAGCCGCCGGTGTTGCTGGCGGCGGCGATCATCGCGGCGCTCACCGCGTCGATGACGGGGCGAGGCACTTGGGTTCCGGCGGGATTGTCGAGAAAGACTGCGGGACTATCTAAAGCTGGAAATTGACTTCGAACCCGCTCGATCGGAAAAGCTGCCACGTCGGACCTCATGCTCGTGTTGTTACTCGCTGTGTTATGCCTCCATGCGTCAATACCCACCATCCTCCCGGAGGAGGACGGATGTAATCGATTCAGCCTACGGGTGTCGGACGATGTGGCCGTCCTTCATGACGAAATCGATCTGGCGCAGATTCTCGATGTCATCGAGGGGGTTCGCGGGCATTGCGACCAGGTCTGCGCTCAATCCGACGGCAATGTTGCCGCGGGCCTTGTTGATACGCAGGAGTTCGGCCGCATCGACGGTCATGGCGCGCAAGATATCGGCCGGCGGAATGCCGGCTGCACGCCATACCGCGAGATAATCGAGCATCAGGTCGGCTCGCGTGCGCCCGGGCACGTCGATGGTCGTATCGGTACCGAAAGCCATGCGCACCCCGATTTGATGAGCCCGCTTCAGCCGGTCGATGATCATCGGCGCGAGCACCGCCGGCGGCGGCAGGCCGTCGCTTTCGCCATAGATATCGAGCTGCGCCCGCGGGACGTCCGTGCCGACCAGGAAAATGCCCTTCTCCTTCATGCGCTTGAGTTGCGCATCGGTGAGCCTGAAGCCATGCTCGATGGAATCGACACCGGCTGCGATGGCGTTGTCGGCCGCTTCCGATGAGTTATACACGTGCACGGCGACCGGAAGGCCGGCGCGGTGCGCCTCGTCGACTGCTGCGCTGATTTCCTCGACCGAGTAGTGATAGGCGCTGTTGTCGGAGACGAGCTTGATGACTCCGGCTCCATAATAGATGTTGGTGCGAACGGCCTTACGGACTTCGGCAGGTCCGTCAGCGTCGATATACTCGTACTGCCAGATCGGACCCTGGCGCGCCGGAATGCCGGACGACTGACCGCCGAAAGGGGCGATGATTTTTCCGGAATCGATGATCGTGGGGCCGGGAAACCAACCGGCATCGATGGCGCGGCGGACATCGCTCATCGCGTATTCGGCGCTGTTCCCAACGTCTCGTATGGCGGTGAACCCCTGCTGCAGCGCCTGCATGACGTTGTGCAGGCCACGCAGCCCGCGGAAGGTCGTGCTTTCATTCAGATAGAACGTCTCGAACGGCACATTTTGCAGCTCCGTGAGCGTCATATGTGTATGTGCGTCAATCAGACCGGGAGTGACCCATTGCTTCGAGAGGTCGACGACCTGGGCGCCGGACGGAATGGCGAGACCTGCGCCGATGGCCGTGATCTTGCCGTTCTCGACCAGGATGACCTGGTTCTTGGCGCTGGTTCCGTGCGCGGGGTCGATGACGGCGCCTGCGCGGATCGCCACCACCTGTGCAGAAAGCGGCGCTGCGACCAGCAGCAGGAACGCGGCGAATAGGTGCTTCATCGTTTTGAAACCTGAGGTTGCTATATCCTTGCCACCTCTTATGCCGGATTGGCACGGCTGCCACCATCCTCCCGGAGGAGGATCTATTCGGTGCGGGCGCCCTCCCCGAGCGAATTCAGGAACAATGAGAAAAATTCGGCCTGGGTCGCGATTCCCAGCTTGGAATACAGGTTCTTGCGATGAGTTTTGACCGTCGTGGGCGAGATCCCGAGCCGCAGGCCCACGGAAGCGGTCGAATGGCCGCGCAACAGCAGATGCGCGAGCTCCCGCTCCCGAGGACTGAGGCTGTTCCGCCCGAAGACCCGCACGGCATCGTCGGCCCGCGTATCCGGGACATTCGCCAGGTGCATCAAACGGGCGTGGCGCCAATGGCGTCGGATCGCCGCCGCAAGAAACGGAATTACCGGCGATAAGCTGGCGATGTCCTCGTCCGCGAAGCCGCCCTGAGAAGCTTCGCGCGACAGCGTGATTTCCGCGCACTCGCCGCCGGGCAATTCCATCGCGATGCAAAGCTCCTCTCGGCCGGCCGGCCAGCCATCGGTGAGGTATCCGATTTCCTCCGAGGCCGTGGCACTAATCCGGTAGTTGCGAAACGACTTCTCGCGGATCGAACCCTCCGCGGCCAATTCGCGCAGCCGGTAGACGCCGGTCTTCAGGCCACGTTGATACGCGTTGTAAAGCGGGTTTAATACGTAGGTGTTCTTGACGTAGTTGAGGACCCCGGCCCGCGCCTGGGGGTCGGGAAACGTGTCATGCAGGTGGATCGGATTGGCCTTGCCGCGGTAGACGAACACGACGCTGTATTCGAACTCGATCAGCGTGCTCAACGCGCGGGCGAGGAGTTTGGGAAGAACCGGATCGTCGAAGTGCTCGACAATTTCCGCGCTGACGGCTGCCCATGCCGCAGGCACGGCAGATCCTCGGCCCCTACCCGCCTTGTTGATTGCGTCGGTTTGGACAGATGTAGGCGAATAATGCATCACGGCGATAGTCTCCTCGCATGAACGTCGGGATACGCGCTCAGCTCCGGGCCGATCGCCTCCTTGAGCGGCGATAGCCACGGCTCGAAATTGCGCCACTGGTCCACGCCATCACGAAAAATCGGTCGGCGTACTTGCTGGGCGCTCGCAGTGCGCACGGCGCGGGAATTCTCGTAGAAACGCAGGCAGTTCGCCTCGAACGGCAGGCCGCAATAGTCGAGGAGCGCCCGCACCTGCGCCTCGGTGTCAGCCACCATCTGCTCGTAATGGACGCGGTGAACGCGTCCGGGTGCCACCCGGTCGAAATGCGCCATCAGCGCCACATAGTCCCGATAATACCGACCGATGTCCGTGAGGCTGTAGCTGAAGTGCTGTCCCATCGCGAAATGCTGCTTGAAACCGGACCAGCAGCAGGCCAGCGGATGGCGCCGCGCATCGATGATCTTCGCGTTCGGCAGCGCCACGAGGATCAGCCCGAGGTGCGCGAAATTGTTGGGCATCTTGTCGATGAAAAATGGCGTTCCGAGCTTGCGGTAGATGCGCGTGCGCTCGAGGTACTCTTCGCCGATGCCGCGCCATTGGTCGGCGGTGAGCGTGGCCAGCACACCTGGGTAATTTGCGCCGTCCGCATCCTCCGCCCCGGCTGTGAGGCGGCGCGCAATCGCCATGAGGTCGGGCAGTTCCATCGTGCCCTCCACCTGCGAGTGGCTGGCGAGGATTTGCTCGAGGAGCGTCGATCCCGAACGCGGCAGCCCGACGATGAAAATCGGATCCGGTGCGGGGCAGCCTAGTCCGGAGCGCTCGCGAAGAAATTGGGTGGTAAAAAGATCATGGGAGCGCGCCAATCTGTCGTGATGATCATCCGCGTCATAGCGAAGCTCGAGGCGGCGCAACCGGTTGCCCTCGGCGTAGTGCTGGAAGGACCGCTCGAACTCCCCGTCGTCCTCGAGCGCCTTGCCGAGCCCGAAGTGGAAGTGGAACCGCTCGTGTGGATCCAAATCCGCCGCTTTCAGCGCAGCGCCCATTGCGCTGATATCCGGTGGTGTGAACCGAAAGGTTTTCAGGTTGGCGAGGCTCCAGTATGCCTCCCCCAACTGTGGCAGGAGTTCGATGCTGCGGCGATAGGCCTCGATGCCCTCCTCGTCGCGCCCGGCGGTTTTCAATGCGTGTCCAAAGCTCATCCAGACCTTCGCCTGATTCGGATACTCGTTCAATACTTCCCGGTAGAGTTGCAGGGAGGCCTCGTACTCCCCGACTGTCCCGAGGATTGCCGCCTTGAGGTTACGATGGCTGATCTGCCCCGGCTGGACCGACAGACAGTGGTCGATTGCGGCGAGCGCCTCCGCGGGCTTGTTCTGACGATGCAACACCAGTGCGAGATTTTGCCGGGCGGGGATGAAGCCTGGCGCAAGCGTGACGCAGTGGCGCAGCAGCACTTCGGCGTCCCCATAGCGGCGCAGACGAGCGGCCACTTCGGCGAGCATTCGCAGCGCCGCGACATCCGCGGGCTGCTCGCGTATCTGCGCCCGCAACAGGGATTCGGCTTCGGGCAGCCGATTGTCGTATAGCGCCGCGCCGGCGGCGCGCATGCGAGGGTCGCGGGTGGCGCATTTGATGTGATGCCCATAGGCAAGATCGGCGCTATGCACGTCGCCCACATCGGTGTAGATCTCAGCGAGGGCCAGCCATGCGGGCGCAAGGGTCGGCCGGAGCGCCACGGCGCGTCGAAGGGAAGCGAGTGCTTCGCCGCTGCGCCCGAGCCTGCGCAGAGTCAAACCGAGTTCACACTGGCCGATAGCGAAACCAGGCCCCGTCACAGCCAGCGACTGCAGTAGCGGCAGCGCTTCCTCGACGGCGTCGAGCCTGAGCTTGGCCCGACCGAGCAACAGCGTCGCCGTTGGTTCGCCCGGCACCGCCTTGAGAATCTCCTGAGCCTGCTCCGCCGCAAGATGGGGTCTGGAATCAAACAACCGCGCCGCGTGCGCAAGTGCTTCATCAAGAGTACCGACTGGATCAGGTGCCGCGTTCATCGACTCATGACCACAGACGCCGCAACGAATTCGACCAAGGAGCAGACATGGACGGCCGCACTAATCACGCGTTGCCTTATTAGCTTATCCCGGGGTGTGTATATAGCATTCTCGTCGAAGGAAGTGCGACTGTTCTACGAGCCGGCGGGCGCCGTCATTGCCTGCTCTTTCTGGGTGCAGATTCGCACTCCTACGGTGCAGGGGGCGGCTCATTGACCCGTGCGAAACCGCGTCCAGAGGCGCGTCATTAGGCGCTTCACCTCAGGAGATTGCATCTTTTCGATGAAGAGTTTGTTGCGCGTCCGGGCGTCGGGATAAATCGCCGGGTCGTCCTTGATCGCTTCCTGAACGAGCGGCAGCGAAGCCTTATTTCCGTTGGGATATTTCAGCGCATTGCTGATCTCGGCCATCACCTCAGGTCGCATCAGGTAGTTCAACCATATGTGGGCGTTGGCGGGGTGCGGAGCGTCTGCCGGTATGGCAAGCATGTCGAGGCCGGCAACGGCGCCCTCGCGCGGCACGAAATAGCGGATATGGACCCCG
>Ga0187871_10000223_pt1 | contig 53144 bp, 42 predicted proteins | sample June2016WEW_16_1_FD_132988 | JGI IMG/M metagenome (GOLD analysis project Ga0187871, IMG submission 132988) | Peatland microbial communities from SPRUCE experiment site at the Marcell Experimental Forest, Minnesota, USA - June2016WEW_16_10 | ecosystem: Environmental > Terrestrial > Soil >...
ATTGCAGCAGCGCAAATCCGACGATCAGGGTCGTCGCCCAGAACGCCAGCAGCATGATCAGCGACAGCGGTCCGAAGTATCCCAGAAAACTTTGCTGGCGCGAAGGCGTCCGGATGCGGCCGGCAATCTTCTTCCACGGAATCCACGTGCGACGGTAAAACCATGCCGTCAGCTTGAAGTGCCGAGTCACGCGGCGCGGCAGCACCACCGTCTCAAACGCGTCCAGCAGCACCACGCAGATGACGACGAGGCCGAGGATAACCGCGGGAATGCTGTCGTGAAAGGTCATGCCGGATTCTTTATTGGGCTCCGGGCTTCGGCTATCGGGCCTCAGCGAAACCTTTGCTGGACTTGCCAGGGCTTTTTGGATCGGAACCTTTTGGTTTAGCCGAAGCCTGAAAGCCGAAGCCCGGAGCCCGCCTATTGCGGCTTTGGCTGTGCAGGCGCGGGCTGTGCCGGCGCGGTCGCCGGAGTCGTCGTAGCCGCCGGCTTCTTCGTCACCGGCTTCTTCTTCACCGGAGGCTTCTTAGGCGGCTCGTTATCATCCACCACAATTTTCTTCGGAGGCTCGACTGGAATCGCCGCCTGTGCCGTCTTCAGGTCCGCGCGCAAATGGATAATCTCCTGCTCCTTCGATGCCGCCAGGCTTTCCAGGCGCTCGGCTATCTGCCTTCGCGTAGCCTCAAAGGTGTTCAGATCAGTCGACAGCGCCTGTAGATCATCCTTCGACCCGAAAGCTCCAGTCGATTCCGTCACGCTGCCGAGCACATCGTAGAGTGCGTCTAAATTCCGGTAGAGCTTGAAGGTCACGGTCATGTCTTCCGGCGCAGCCCGCAATTGCGCAATGATCGCCGGCAAAGCATTCTGCAGATTGCGCTGGATCGAATCCACGTTGCCCAGCGCCTGCTTCTTCGAGCCACCGTCGGTCTTCCAGCGCTCAATTCGTAGTTTCAGCAGGTCGGCCTGCGTGGTCTTAGCTGTGCCCTCCAGTTGTTCCAGCAACCCGTTCAGTTGCGTAACCGACGCATAAGAAACCGCCGCGCCCTGCGGCGCCGGCGCCGCGGAAGCCACACTTCCCTGCGCCGAATACTGCGGACCAGCGGGCGCGGAAGCAGCAGCAGACTGGCCGAACGCCGCCCCGGCGCACAGCGACAAAGACAGCCCAAGAGAACAGGAGAGAATGAGTTTGGAGTTCATCGTTTGTAATCTGTTTTGTAGACGGCGGCGTCGAACAGAATATCGACTTGCCGAGGATACTACAAGCCGCATTCTTCCGTGGTCTCTTCGAGACACTGACAAATGAGGGAGGGTCGATGAGCGCGATGGGAGATTTTGCAACAGCCGTCGCGACCTGCCAAATCACCGAACAGGGGGAGTTGATCTATGTCACTGACATGCCGCGCCCACGAAACTTTGCGAAGCGTATAGAATGTCACCGCTCGGCGGCCTAGAGGTCGAAATCTCGGCTCAGGAACATACTTTGTGATCAATAAAGCGCTAATCCCGATCCTGGGTCTAATTGTGACAGTCGGACTGCTGACGCTGACGCCATCCGGATGGCCTCAGCAGTTCTCCCGTATCGACCGCGAGCTAGTGCAGGCGATGTTAGAAAGTGTGGCTTCCGACGTCGGCAAGTATTACTACGATCCGAAGTTGCATGGTGTGGATTGGGAGGCCAAGGTCCGAGAAACGAAGGGAAAAGTAGCGACGGCAACCACCTACAATGGGGCGCTGTTGCAGATCGCCGCGCTTCTTGAGTTGTTAGAGAATTCGCACACCTTTTTTGTCCCGCCAGGGGATGCAAGACACCAAGACTACGGTTGGCGGTTTCAGATGGTCGGAGCGCGTTGCTACATAACTCAGGTGCTACCGAAAAGTGACGCCGAGACCGAAGGTCTAAGACCAGGGGATGAGGTTGTGAACATCGATGGATTCAATCCCACCCGAGATGGCTTGAGCAAGATGAAGTACGTCATCAACACGCTCCTCCCGCAGCCCGTCTTGCACGTAGGCCTGAAGGATCACTCCGGCAAGTCGCGGGAGGTGGATGTGAAGGCGTGGGTGCGGCAGAATAACATCAGGGACGTGGGCGGGTACGGCGGCAGAGACGCTTGGCGCTTGCGTTTGGAGCGCGAAGATCAACTACATCGGATGCGGCCTCAATATAAAGAGTTCGGTAGTGAGTTGATGATCCTGAAGCTTCCAGTTTTTCTTGAGACCGAACTGGCCTCTGAGGGAATCATCGACAGGGCGCGTCAGCACAAAATTCTCATTGTGGATTTGCAGGGCAATCCAGGGGGAGCTGAAACCACTCTCCAGGAGCTTCTAGGGGGTGTCTTTGGAGGTGACGTTAAGATTGCAGACCGAGTCACGAGAGACAAGACCTCACCTGTGACTGCGAAGAGTGTGCGCCACGATGTTTTTGCGGGGAAACTGATCGTATTGGTGGATAGCGAGTCTGCGTCAGCCGCCGAATTGTTTGCGCGAGTGATCCAACTCGAGAAGCGCGGCATCGTTCTGGGTGACCGCACTTCTGGCTCAGTCATGGAAGCGACGTATTACCGACACCAGACGGGGAACCCCGTGTTCGTCTACGGGACATCGGTTGCGGACGCTAATCTTGTAATGGCAGATGGAAATCGCCTCGAGCGCACTGGGGTGACACCGGATGCGACGATTCTTCCGTCTGCGGAAGACCTCGCCAATAATCGCGACATTGTGCTGGCGCGCGCTGCTGAAACGGCGGGAGTTACTCTGACTCCAGAGGCAGCAGCCAAGCTCTTTCCGTACGAGTGGCCGATGAAGTAACTACCGCAGAAGGGACTATACCTGTCGAGAACAGGCGATCCCCTTCGTTGACGCGGACGATCCCCACCGACAAGGCACGCCATCGTCACATGCCTCAGCAGATCCCTCCGCCTGCTAATTCAAAAACAGGAATGGCATGACCGAGGGCACGCCGCTCGAGTTCACGATTACCAGCATGTAGTAACCCGGCGGGGCTATGTTGCCGCTGGCAGGAGCCGTTGCTTGAATCTTTCCGTTGCCGATGACGAACTTCAGGTTCACATAGCGTTGGTCGAAGTCATCCGCATGAGTCGTCGCTCCAGGCCTGACCAAGGCCACGCTTGTGATGGTCGATGCGTTTGCAGTGAGGATGCTGAATTTGGCGCCGTAGGTCAGAGTTGTCGGCGCGGATGTAATCACTGGCCGCGCCCCGTTGAACAGGTAGGGCGGGCTGTAAATCTCATAGGTCACTTGAGTAGGTGCGCCGTTGTCGGAACCGGCGGAAACGACTCGGCCGTCTGGAATCAAGACCGCGGTGGAATGATAAGTTCGCTGAATCGTCTGCGCCGCCATTACGGTCCATTGCGCGGTCGTCGGATTGTACAACTCGGCGGTGTAGACCGGGTTCGCGTAGCGTCCGCCGCCGCCTCCGCCTCCTACGGCCAGCACTGTTCCATCCGCCAGCAGCACCAGGTTCTCGTTATAGCGGGCATAAGTCATGGAACCGGTATAGCTCCATGCGGGCTTGGTCGCGGACATATTAATAATCTCGGCGGTATTGGTCGCCGTGCCGCCACCGTCTCCCTTAGTCGGCGAACCACCTGCGACCATGATGTCTCCCCCGGGCAACAACACATGAGGAGCGAAATACCGGTAGCCAAAATTGACGTCGGCTACGAACGACCAGGCATTTGTCGTCGGGTTGAATTGGTAGGTCTTCTCCGCCGGCGACGACAGAAACACATTGCCAGTTGGCAACAGCGTGAGGCGAGGATAAACCTGAGAAACCGCGCTGGGCAGGTTGGCCGAGGCCGGCAGCGCCGTCCACCAGTTGGAGCTGTAGCTGTACGTTTCCATCTGAGTCTGCACAAACTGGCCGGTCGCGTCGGTTCCGGAGACTTCAAGCTCCGTCCCGCTGGAGAGTTCCACCGTGCTCGGGTACCAGCGTGCGTCGACCATGTTCGTGCCGATCGTCCACATGGAGGTAGTGGGATTAAACAGCAGCGTGTTCGTGGTTCCGCATCCGCTCGCAGTGTGGGGACACGTTGTGCCCTCAATGTTTCCACCCGTCGCCATCACCGTGCCGTTTTCTAAGATCGTTATGCCGGAACAAAAGATGTCGTCCGAAACAGGCAGCGCGACATTAGTTAAGGCACCGGTAATCGGATTGAGCACCATCGCCTGCGAGTTGTACGTGTTCGCCGCGGGATAGTAGTAGAACAACACGTTTCCATTATTCATCACCGCGGCGTTAGCCCCAACCAGGCAGGGATACGTGCAGAAATTCACCGGCGCTGCCCACGACCCCACAACGCTTGCGTTCGACGACGCCGAAGATGCCTTTGCCGCAGCCTTCGCCTGACCCCACGCAGCGACGGGCGCCACGCCCGCACAGAAAACCATGGCCACCAGAACCAGTCGCCACATCGGGAGAAGCATGGCGTAACTTTCGCGAACGCCAGAGTGGCTTAAAGGAGTAAGACGACGTAACTGCAACATGGGCATATCCCCCGTTTCTCAAACGAGCGCCAGATCCGGGCGTAAGGCCGGTAGATGGAGAGCGTGCGCTCAAGGCTCCTCACTAAATCATGGGGGATTTCGAGTGTCAAGATGAAGGATTTTGCAACCTCGAACCCGATTGTTTTCCGGCACCCCGGGCCCTATAATTCTCGCCTCAAGATGAAGAGGGTTCCATACGGCTGCCCCTAACCGAGTTCCACCGACCGTGACCAACCCGGCCTCACGCGACCCGAAAAAGCACGGCAGCCTGGATCAGCGCGTCTATCTGGATCTAAAGCATGCGATCCATCGCTACCTGCTGAATAAGGTGGATCTGGGAAGAATCGCAACTGTTCCCGACGACCACGACCGAGAGCAAGTGCTGGCCGTGATCCAGGATGCCGTGTCGCAAGTGAAAGCGCCTCTCAGCGATCCTGAAAAAGAGCGCCTGTCGCTCGAACTCCTCGACGAAGCTCTTGGCTTGGGTCCGCTTGCGCCATTGCTGCAAGACCCGACCATCAGCGACATTCTGGTGAATGGCGCCAAGGAAGTTTACGTTGAGCGCGCCGGCATTCTCGAAGAAACGAAGGTCGTCTTCAAGGATAACGCCCACCTGATGCGCGTCATCAACAAGATTGTTGCGGCGATCGGACGCCGCGTGGATGAATCCTCGCCCATGGTGGACGCCCGCCTCGCCGACGGATCACGCGTCAACGCGATCATTCCGCCGCTGGCGATCGATGGACCTCATCTTTCCGTCCGGCGCTTCGGCCACACTCCCATCAGCGAAGAGAACCTCCTGGCAAATCAAACCCTGACCGCTCCGATGCTGGCGTTGTTGAAGGCAGCGGTGGGGGCTCGTCTTAACATTGTGATCTCCGGGGGGACGGGCGCTGGGAAAACCACGTTGCTGAATGTGCTCTCCGGCTACATTTCGGCGAAAGAACGCATCGTCACCATCGAAGACTCGGCAGAGCTGCAACTGAAGCAACGTCACGTCGTCCGCCTGGAATGCCGGCCCGCCGATGCCGATGGCAAAGGCGCAGTTCACGCGCGGCAGCTGGTCATCAACAGCCTGAGGATGCGGCCCAACCGAATCATCGTCGGCGAGGTGCGCGGCGAAGAAGCTCTCGACATGCTGCAAGCCATGAACACCGGCCATGACGGATCAATGACCACGGTTCACGCCAACACTCCCCGGGATGCTCTCGCCCGCATGGAAACGATGGCGCTGATGGCAAACCTGAACCTGCACGAGAAAGCTATTCGAAAACAGGTCGCGTCGGCTGTGTCCCTGGTTCTTCAGATGGAACGTCTCAGTGACGGAAGCCGCCGTCTCACCCATATCACCGAAATCACCGGCATGGAGTCGGATGTGGTCAGCATGCAGAACCTGTTTGTGTTTGAGAAGCGGGGAATTTCATCCGAGGGACGCGTGGTCGGAACCTTCAATGCCGAGGGCATCCGGCCAAAATTCGCCGAAAAACTCAAAGCCGCCGGCTTCGACCTCCCGCTCGATATGTTCGACACACCCGGCCGAAACTGGAAATAAAATGTGGGGACGGCCGCCTCGGCCTGAATCTCTCTTCTTTCTAGTAAGGCGTCATCCCGAAACCCGGCGCAGTTCAGCCGGGTGGAGGGATCTCCCGTGGCACGCAGCCGCTAAGCGGGAGATCCTTCGTTCCGCCTTAACGGCTCCACTCAGGATGACGCGCTCTACCTGAACTTCTCTCTACTGCAATTTGCACATGCTAATCAGGTCGTTCGCAATCTGCAGCGCGCCAGCTTGAGTATCCGCCATCGAGTGTTCGCCACCCGACACGCAGGCCTGTCCCTTCGCACTGGTGATGTTGTTGAACCAATCCTGGCCGATGGGGATGGCAGAGCTGTTATCTGCGCTGCCAAATACCAGATTGACGAACGTGTTGGGGAAGTTGTAATTGGCCCCCGGCGCTTCGACGCTGTCTCCCAGAAAGAAGTCCAGACCTCCGGGTGGCAGCGCGCCGCCACCGGCCGCCGTTGAGCACAAGGAGTTCGGGCTATAAGCCCCATCCCAGACCGCGCCATCCGTCTTTCCGAAACAAGTCCCCAGCGTGGAGGCTGTTCCGCACTGCACTGCAAGCTTGCCCTCCTGGCATCCGCAGCCCCAGTCGAGACGGCCGCTCGGCGGTCCGCTGGTGACTTCAGCCATTGAGAGCGTGTTGGGGTATTGCGACAAAGTGTAAGCCAGCGCGCCCGCTCCCCCGCTGTTCGCCGTAGCACAGTAGGGAAGGTTCGGCGTGCTGGTGCCGACGTTCTGTTGGATCCACTGCACGACCGTCGCATAGTTGCAGGAAGCTGCCAGCACACCGCCCGGACCTTGCACCCAACCGTTCGGCTGGCTGCTGTTAAACGGAGTTCCCCACGTGATCTGCACCGTGATGAAGCCGGCGTTGAGAACGTTGCCTACCGCCGTGCTGCCGTAGGTGTAGAGGCTCTCGTACAAGCCGTTGCCTTCTGTGCCCGTACCGTAGCTGGCCACGCCCAGAGGCGTTCCCGTAGGAGTATTCGTCTTCACGTAGGCGTAGACACTTGGAACATTCGGGCATGAAACCGTCAACTGCTGGCAGACGCCATTCTTGAGCGCGCCTTGGCAGGTAATGGTCGTGATGTCGCTGATCGTCCCCAATTGACGTGCCGATCCCGTGGAGCAGGTGGCAAAGATCGTGGTGTTCGAGGTAATGGTTCCGGAGGAGTAGGTTGGAATGCAAGACATGGTTAGCGGCTGGGTAGTAACGCTCACGGTGTAGGCCGCACCGCTGGCGTAGGTATTTGAAAACGTCTGCGTGTTGTTGCCGCTGAAGCTCAAGGTGTTGCCTTGATCGTCCGTCAGCACCACCGTTCCCGACAGTCCTGTCATCGAGACGCTGAGGCTGTAACTGGCGGCGGCGCAGGTCGCGGTTACGGTAATGTTCGAGGAGATAGTTCCGCTGGCGTTGCTGCTCAGCGTGCAAGTCTGGCCGGTGGGCTGAGTTTGCACCGTCACTGAGTAGGTCGCACCACCCGCATACGTATTCGAGAACGTCTGCGTAGTGTTCGTGGTAAAGGATAATGTCGGTCCCACATTGTCCTGCACCACAAGCGTTCCTGTAAGCCCGGTGACCGCGACACTAAGCGTAAAGGTCGGGTTCGTCGTGCATGTGGCGGTTACTGTGATGTTCGAGGTGATGGTTCCGCTGGCATTGCTGCCCAACGTGCAAGTCTGGCCGGTGGGCTGAGTTTGCACCGTCACCGAGTACGTCGCTCCGCTCGCATAGGTATTCGAGAACGCCTGCGTCGTGTTCGTGGTGAAGGTCAATGTCGGCCCCACATTGTCTTGCACTACCAGCGTTCCTGTAAGCCCTGTGACCGCCACGCTAAGCGTGAAGGTCGGGTTGGTAGTGCAGGTCGCCGTTACCGTGATGTTTGAGGTGATGGTTCCGCTGGCGTTGCTTCCTAACGTACAGGTCTGGCCGGTCGGCTGCGTCTTCACACTCACGGTATAGCTCGAGCCGCTGGGATAGGAAGTGGCGAACGTCTGCGTATTGTTCGTAGTAAAGGTCAAAGTGTCGCTCTTGCTGTCCGTCACTACCAGCGTTCCCGTAAGTCCTGTGACCGCCACGCTGATCGTGTAATTCACCACGTTCGTGGTACAGGTGGCCGTCACCGTGATGTTCGAGGTGATGGTGCCGCTGGCGTTGCTGCTGAGCATGCACGTCTGGCCGGTGGGCTGAGTCTCCACCGTCACCGAATACGTCGCTCCGCTCGCGTAGGTATTCGAGAACGTTTGGGTGCTGTTGGTGGTGAACGTTAATGTTGGACCCACATTGTCTTGCACAACCAGCGTCCCCGTAAGCCCTGTGACCGCCACGCTGATCTTGTAGGTCGGATTCGTAGTGCATGTGGCGGTTACGGTAATGTTCGAGGTGATGGTTCCGCTGGCGTTACTGCTCAAGGTGCAAGTCTGGCCAGTAGGCTGGGTTTCCACTGTGACCGAATACGTCGCTCCGCTCGCATAGGTATTCGAGAACGTCTGTGTGCTGTTCGTCGTGAACGTTAACGTTGGTCCCACATTGTCTTGCACCACCAGCGTCCCCGTTAGTCCTGTGACTGCCACGCTGATCGTGTAATTAGCTGTATTGCTGGTGCAGGTGGCCGTTACTGTAATGTTCGAGGTAATGGTCCCTTTGTAGTTGCTGCTCAGCGTGCACGTCTGGCCGGCGGGCTGGGTCTTGACTCCGACCTGATATGACGAGCCGCTGGCGTACGACGTGGCGAAGGTTTGAGTATTGTTCGTGGTAAATGTCAGGATGTCGGCCTTCGTGTCGCGCATGACCAGCGTCCCTGTGAGGCCGGTGACCGCGACGCTGATCGTGTAATTCACCGCGGCGCAGGTCGCCGTGACCGTGATGTTCGAGTTGATCGTTCCTTTGTAGTTGCTGCTCAGCGTGCATGTCTGTCCCGCAGGCTGGGTCTTGACGCCGACTTGATAAGAAGAGCCGGCGGTGTAGGATGTGGCGAAGGTTTGCGTATCGTTCGTCGTGAACGTCAGGATGTCGGCCTTGGTGTCTCGCATGACCAGAGTCCCGGTAAGGCCGGTCACGGCGACGCTGATGGTGTAACTCGTGGCTGCAGCCGAACTCACTGCACCCACTGTGACCAAAAGTGCGCCCAACACCCTGAGCAGAAGATTGCACGACTTCATACGAGCCTCCAACCGAATTTAGGGATTCGCTCCCTGTTTATTCGCGAAATATCTCGAGCGGAATGCTAAACAGTGTTGCGCGGATACACTGATACAACAGGGAGGGGAATGCGATAGTAGTACAGCATTTTAGGCGCGTCAACTGTGCAGAAATTTGCAAACTCCGCGTCCAAAGCCCGAATCGGCGGTAATATAAATAACAGCTCATACACACGCATCGAACGAAGGTATGCCCCGCGCAATCACAGAATCACCGATCCGTAGCAGATTGCTGCTGCTCACCGCCATCACTTTAGCCGTGCTCGCTCTCGCACTACACGCGCCGGCCCAGGATCTCGCCAAGCGCCTGATCCTTAAAGATGGCTCCTATCAACTCGTCACTCGCTATGAGGTCAAAGGCGACCGCGTGCGCTACCAGAGCGCCGAGCGCAACGAATGGGAGGAACTGCCCGCCTCGCTGGTGGATTGGCCAGCGACTGAAAAATACGAGAAAGACCGCGCCACCTCCGCCATTCCCGAGGCCATCGCTCTCGACAAGGAAAAAGATGCCGAGCGCGAAACCGAACTCTCTCATCTTCCCCAAGTCGCGCCCGGACTGCGCCTCCCGGAAGATTCCGGCGTCTTCCTCCTCGATAACTATCAAGGCCAGCCGCAACTCAATGAAATGCAGCAAACCGAGGGCGACATTAACCAAAGCATTCGAGGGAACATCTTTCGCGGCCCCCTCACTCCCATCGCCAACGCCGCAAAACAAAACGTGGAACTCGAGGGCGAACACGCCGCGCTGCGCGCCCATGTAGGCGTGCCTTCCATCTACATCAATGTCGACGATGACCAGCGGAGGCAGCCGCCGAGCGGAGAAACCGCATCCGCACAAATGAATCAGCCCAGCCTTGACGCTCCCCGCGCCGAGCAGCAACATCCCCAGGAACCCCAGCAGCCCCAGCAACCCGAGCAGCCCATCGTCCCGTTTAATCGTTTCCGCATCGTGCGCGCGAAAGTAAAAAGCGGCAAGCGCCTGGTGAGCAATCTGAAGCGCAACGCCGCCGGCAAGGTCAGCCAGGACCAGGATTTCGTAAACACCACCATCGACCGCATAAGCGGCGGATGGTTCAAGTTAACCCCCACCCACGATCTCGAACCCGGCGAATATGCCCTGATTGAAATCCAGGGCAACGAAGGCATGAACCTCTACCTCTGGGACTTCAGCGTAAACCCCACCGGCCCGCCCAACGCCAACCCCTGGAAGCCGGATGTGAAGGATAAAGATAAAGAAACAGCCGCGCCGCAGAAGCCGAAAGGGAATTTGTAATCTTGTAAACGTTCGGCGTCCAAGTTCCATTTGACAAGTGACAATGTACACTTTACACTTATCTCTGCCCTGATGATTAGGCGTTTCAAGCATCGCGGCCTCAAACGACTCTATGAACGAGGAGACCGCAGCGGGATACGCTCCGACTTGCTCGACACGGTTGAAGACATCCTCGCCCGGCTCGATGAAGCCGAAACGCCGCAGGCCATGAACCTACCAGGTTATCGGCTGCACGCTTTGAAAGGCGGCATGAACGGCTTCTGGTCAGTCACCGTTCGGGCGAACTGGCGTATTGTCTTCCGCTTTGAAGGTGCGGATGCGCTTGACGTTGAACTGACCGATTACCACTGAGCGCCATAACGAGGAGGAAAACATCATGCCGATGAAAAACCCGCCGCACCCCGGACGCAGTCTTCGAACCGCTTGTCTGGAACCCTTGGGCCTATCCGTCACGGAGGGAGCCGAGGTTCTTGGCGTCTCCCGGCAGACCCTCAACAACATCCTCCACGGCAAATCGGGGATTAGTCCCCAGATGGCGATCCGTCTCTCCAAGGCATTTGGCAGCACGCCGGAAACGTGGCTAAGGATGCAACTTGCCTACGATCTCGCACAAGCCAGAAAAGAGGAGAGCAAAATTAAAGTCCGCCGTCAGTTTGTGCCCGAGGACCTGCACGCTCAGTGAGGAAGTTGAAGAAAGAGAAGTTCTCGCGGGCCGCGGATTACATATTCGGCCCAAGCTAGAAGCTTGACAGCTACAAGCTGCTTTCCGACTTCAGCACTCCACGCTGCGCGACCCCAATATTGTCCCGCGTCGTGTTCTTCACCAGATACATCATCTCGTCGGCCTGCCGGATGATGTCATGCGCATCGCGCGCATCGTGCGGATAGGTCGCCAGCCCGATCGAAGCGCTCACACTCAAATTCATCCCTTCATCGTGGCAGAAACCCGTCGCGCGCAGCGCTTCCCGCAACCGCTTGGCCACCACCAGCGCCTGATCTTTGCCTGTCTGCGGCAACAGCACCACAAATTCGTCGCCTCCGTAACGGAAGGCATAATCAATCAACCGCAGTTGCGCTTTCACCAGGTTGCCAATTTCCGCCAGCAGCCTGCTGCCCACCAGGTGCCCGTGTGTATCGTTCACCACTTTGAAGCGGTCGAGATCGATGAAGAGCACGCTGAACTCGTAGCCGAAACGCGATGACCGGTAGACTTCGGTCTCCAGCGTCTTGTACAGGTGGCGCGCGTTGTAGAGCCCGGTGCAGTCATCTGTGATCGTCAGTTCCTGGATCTTTTCCACCCAGCGCGCGTTCTCAATGGCGATGGCGGCATAGTCGCACAGCGCCCGCAGAAAAAAAACTTCCGGCTCGTGGAATTGCGCCATGTCTACATTCACCAGTTGGATCACGCCCAGCACCCGCAGCCGCGACCGCAGCGGCACGCAAATCACCGAGCGCGTCTCCCACTGTGTAACCTCATCCACCCGCTTGGCGTAGCGCGGATCATGTTCCACATCAGTCGAAATCACCTGTTCGCCATGCTTCGCCACCCAGCCCGCGATGCCCTCGCCCATCTTCAACCGCACGTTCTTCAGGGCCTCTGCCGCATCGCCCACGGCAATCGCGAAGTACAGTTCATCCCGCTGCTCATCCACCATCAGCAAAGACCACGTGTCGGGACGGAAGTACTCCGCCATTTTTTCCATGATGGTCTGCAGAATGGAGTCGAGATCCAGCGACGACGTGAGCGCCTTCGCCACGTCGTGAAAGATGGTCAGTTCCTGGCTCTGGCGGGTTAGTTGCGTGCCGGTGGCCTCGGACATACCTGATTCCTTGGTCTCTGGTCTGCTGGACGGAGTGACAGTTCCAAAAAATTATATGGCTGCACCCCCGCTGGAGCAATGAACCTTGGTAACCAGAACCCCTAAAGCCAACGGCAACCAGACTTTACGCGGCGCAATGTTTGAATGTAGGGACGGCCGCCCAGAGTTTGAATGTGGGGACGGGCGCCTCGACTGACTCAGGCAGCTTGCGCCCGCTGTTACACGCAACCCAAACGGTTACACTTGTCAACCATGAGAACTATATCCTTATCCCTACTCTTTTGGGGTTGCCTCATATTCGCTGCCGACACTCAGGCGCAAGTCGCATTCCAGGACGAATTCAAGGCCGGGAAGCTCGACATCACAAAGTGGACCGTGGCCACTTACAAATCGCCGGACTCCTCACCCGGCATAAACCGAGGCACCTATGTGTCCTCTGCGATTGACTTCACGCAAGGGATGCTGCGCATTACTGTCCAACAACACGAGACGGCCACCGGTGTCGAATCGCTGGGCGGCGCAATCATTTCCCGGGAACGCTTCGGCTTCGGTACCTACGACTTCGAGATGCGCATGAGCAGCCTCTCGCCCACCCCGCAGGGTGAAGGCACTGCTTCAACCGGAGCAGTGTCGTCTGGTTTTATTTACTACAACAAATCGGAGAGCGAAATCGATCTGGAGTTCCTGGGAAACGAAAACGCTATGTGGGTAAGCACGTGGCACAACCCCGATCCTAATCTCGAGCCCACACCGCTACAGAGAGCCACCGATAAACTGGCCGATGCCGCCTTAGCAACTGGATTCAGGCACTATTCTCTGGTCTGGACCTCCGGGGCAGTGGATGTCTACATCGACGGAACTAGAGTCGCTCACCAGACTGAGCATGTGCCGCAAACTTCAGCACACATTATTCTTCAGCACCGCGGTACGAACAGCAACAAATGGGGCGGCGTGGCTGCCCCCGGCGTGGAACGCTATTTCTTCGCTCGCTCCGTAAAATTCACTCCCCTCGCCGCTAAATAGCGATTCTTGTGTGGGGACGGGCGCCCCGCCCGTCCAACCAAGCGCAGCGGGGCGCGTTCCGCCATGTCACCCGGCTTCCCGGTCCATCCGGGTGAACCGCGTAAATCCGTGACAAAGCATCCCGCGGCACAGAGCGTGTATCCTGAGTAGATATGAAACTTGCTCTTTCGGCCGCCATCCTGCTGACGATGTTTTCCGTCTCTGCCCCAGCCCAAAACCCAGCCCCAGCCGATCCCAAATCTATTCCCGTGATCGATGGCGGCATCGGCCCCTGCTCCGCCGACTTCACCGTCAATGATTCCAACGGTGCGCCACTCTATGACGCCAAAATCCAGGTCCACATCGCTTACCGTTTTATGAGCCTCCACAAGTTGGACCTTGAGGTCGGCACCAACGCTGCCGGCAAAGCCCGCTTCACCGGACTACCGGACAAAATCAAACAAGGACTGTTCTTCCGCGCCTCAAAGCAGGACGCCGAAGGCTCCGCCTTTGATGACCCGGCCAAAACCTGCAAAGCAGAATTCACTATCACCCTACAGAAAAAACCCCAGTGAACGGTTTACCCCGTGAAACCCTGTCTTCCCAGCGGTGAAGCTCTTAAGCTCTTTCAACGGAGATACACAACCCTCCCGTAACCTCCACAGCCCAAACCACGTCTGGCATCCACTCCAGCCTTCGCCTATGATTAATTGCATCTCGATCTACATGCGGGCAGAAGTTTAACAGGAGCCAATCGTGGGCACGTTCGGAGAAAAACTTCGCAAGCAGCGCGAGTTGCGCGGCATCGAACTCGATGCCATCTCCAGCACCACGAAAATCAGCACGCGCATGTTGCGCGCACTGGAAGACGAGCATTTTGATCAGCTCCCCGGCGGCGTCTTCAATAAAGGTTTCGTTCGCGCCTATGCTCGCCAGATTGGCCTCGACGAAGAAGAAGCCGTAGCCGACTATCTCGCAGCTCTGCGCGGGGACCAACCCCGGCAGTCCGATTCACCGGAAACTCCCGCCCCGGCCGCCAAACCTACCGTGATCGCCGCGCCCGAGCCTCCCAACGATGCCCCTGGCCAGACCGCTCCTCTTACCCACGACCTTCCCACCAACGACAGCGGCAACAGTAAAGACGGCGACCACGATCACGACGAAGACCTTCGCCGGGAAGACCGCCGCAAGCTGAGCCGTCGCTACGAAGAACGTCGCGTTCAAAATCGTCGCAGCAAGAGTGAAGATCGCCGCAACAAAGATCGTCGCCAACGTCTCCTCGCTCAGCGTTTCCGCCAAAAATATCCCGCCGGAGATCCGGAGCCCGCCAACGAATCTGCCGCCCCAATTCCATGGGGCAAGCTGGCCTTGGCCCTCCTGATCCTAACCTTGATTCTGGCCCTGTGGAATTTTCGCCGGGCCCAGCCCTCGCCAGCATCGCCGGCCGTAGCCTCGTCCAATCACTCTGCCGCTCCTGCTCCTGCTCCAACCCCAACGCTAACGCCGCCGGCAACCGAGCCCTCAAGTTCTGCGGCGCAAACAGGCTCGTCGCCGGCCGAGCCCTTGCGGCGAGATACGCCGTCCTCAGCCAGTATCTCCACTCCAATTGCGCCACTCACAAAACCAGCGGCGGCGGCCGTGTCTGCATCCGTCTCGCCCGCCAACAAGCTCCCCCCAGCCGTATCGCCTACGGCGTCTCCTGCAGCATCTTCTTCCGCCGCCGTCAATAAGTCGCCGGCTAACCCGCCCCAGCCAAACCCCAAGCCGCCGGCCATCCAAGCCACGTCTCCGGCCACTACTCCGGTCGCTGCCCCGCTCGCCGCGAAGCCTCCAAGCACCTTCACCGTGCAGGTTCGCGCCGAGAAGACCACCTGGGTCTCTCTCTCAGCCGACGGCAAACTCATAGCCCAGGAAACCCTGATTGCGCCCGCCCACACCTCCGTCCACGCCGCCCGCGAGATCGTAGTAAAAACAGGAAATGCCGCTGCCATCAGCTTCCTGCTAAACGGCAAAGAAATCCCCGCCCAAGGCAACGAAGGCGGAGCAAGAACCTATATCTTTAACTCCACCGGATTCCAGATAGCGCCGTAAAACATCTGGAGACAAACATGTGGAGACAAACATGTGGGGACGGGCGCCTCGCCCGTCCGCCGAGCGCAGCGAGGCGCGCCAAGGATAAACTCTGCAGTAAGTAGATGCCGGCATTCACGTGGAAGAGCGGCGCTTCAGGCCCGGCAGCGCTGACCCAACCAACCCGAATTACCAAAGACATCAACCACTCCCGAAAACTCTTGCGGCCATTTTTCTCGCCCGCTACTGTTCCCGCATGACTACTATCTCGAAAGCTCTTCTGGTGACTCTGGCCCTGTCGACCACAGCGCTAGCGCAAAGCGCCCCTAGAAAAAGCCAGACCAAGCCATCCAGCGCGGCCGCTTCACAGAATGGAAAAAACCAGAAGGAAACAACTGCCAAGACCTCGCATCCCAGCACTATGTCGGGCAATCACAAAGACATGATGATGTCCGCCGCCCGTGACCCAGGCACCGGAGGCAAAACCCAGTCCGCAACCCAGTCAGCGCCCACGCCTAACACCTCAAAGAAATAAACGTCAATCCGCGAAATGACCTCACCCGCGGAGCAGCCTTTCGGCGCCGCCAGCCCTAAGTACCACCTGTAGTTCGTCTTTTCCCTCAGCACCCAAATCCCCCCGTCTACCCCAGCAATTCCGCGATTGAATTCACCTTCCGGCACTTAAGCCTAAAACCATTGCGCGACCGGAAGCCGTCTGTTAGCCTTTTTATGGTTGTTGTCGTGGTGTGCAAATTCTTGCGACCGCGCGCCGCTGCCTTCCCTAAGCAAGCGAAGCGCGCCGAAGGCGCGGATCTCGCCACAAGCACAAGAGAGTCCCATGCAGTTTTCTAAGGAGAATTAATTTTGTCCTCAACCTCGAAGAATCGCATTTTATTTACTTCTGAATCCGTAACCGAAGGCCATCCCGATAAGATCGCCGACCAGATTTCTGACGCCATCCTCGACGCCTGCCTCGCCGAAGATTCCTCCAGCCGCGTAGCCTGCGAAACCCTCACCGCCACCGGCCTCGTAGTCATTGCCGGAGAAATCACTACCAAAGCCTACGTCGACTTCCAGAACGTGGTCCGCGGCACCGTCGGCGCCATCGGATATGACAACGCCGTCTACGGCTTTGACTGCAACACCTGCGCCGTAATCTCCAGCATCAACAAACAGTCCGGCGACATAGCCATGGGCGTGGACACCGGCGGCGCCGGCGACCAGGGCATGATGTTTGGGTATGCTTGTAACGAGAATGCGGAGTTGATGCCGACTCCCATCTCTTTGGCGCACAAGCTTACTTTGCGGCTCTCGCAGGTGCGCAAGAACGGAACGCTTCCCTTCCTTCGTCCCGATGGAAAATCCCAGGTTACGGTTGAATATGATGCGAAGGGCAAAGTGCTGCGCGTGGATGCGGTTGTGATTTCCACGCAGCATGCCGAGACCGTCGGCAACGAGGAGCTGCGCTCGTCGATTTTGAAGCACGTGATCCAGTCGGTGGTTCCGGCGCACTTGCTGGACGAAGACACGAAGTACCACATTAATCCCACGGGACGCTTCGTCATCGGCGGGCCTATGGGCGACACCGGCCTCACCGGACGCAAGATCATCGTCGACACCTACGGCGGCATGGGACGCCACGGAGGCGGCGCGTTCAGCGGCAAGGATCCGACCAAGGTCGATCGCTCGGCGGCATACATGGCACGGCACATCGCGAAAAACATTGTCGCGGCAAAGCTGGCCGACCGTTGCGAGGTGCAACTCGCCTACGCTATCGGCGTAGCAGATCCAGTAAGCGTGCGCGTAGACACGTTCGGCACGGAGAAAGTCGACCCCGCGATTATTCCGGACTTGATTCGCGCCCACTTCAAGCTGACTCCGCGCGGCATCATCGAATCTCTGGATTTGCGGCGTCCAATTTACAAGAAGACGGCGGCCTACGGGCACTTCGGGCGCAACGATCCCGACTTCACCTGGGAATTAACCGACAAGGCGGCGAAGCTGGCAAGCGATGCCGGCGTGCGCGAGCCAGCACACGCAGTGCGCAAATAGGCTGCGGAGCTTATCGGGATGACAGTGAGTGATGAGGCCGAGGAATAACCCAAAGTGCAACCCCGGGGATGGTCCGAAAGTGCCACTCCCTTACGAGCAATTGGGCATGCTGAACTTTTCACCGATTCGTGTATTCTGACTTTGCAACAGGCAATCAAGCTGGTCTTTCCAGCTAAGACACGCTAATCACAGAGTAACCAGGGAACCAAAACAATTCTCCGCAGGGAAAGCGCCACAGGAGGCGTATGTCAACAGCAGCACCGGTCAATAGCGATATCAAGAGCCTGGAACTGGCCGAACTGGGCAAGAGGCGCATCGAGTGGGCGAACCAGTCCATGAAGGTGTTGCAGATTATTCGTAAAGAGTTCATCAAGAACCAGCCGCTGAAGGGCATCCGCATCTCGGCCTGCCTGCACGTCACGGCCGAAACCGCGAACCTCGCGATCTGCCTGCGCGATGGCGGCGCCGACGTAGTCTTGTGCGCCTCGAATCCCCTTTCCACACAAGATGATGTCTCCGCCAGCCTCGTCCGCGATCAGGGCATTCCCGTCTACGCCATCAAGGGTGAGGACAACGACACGTATTACAACCACATCCTCGCAGCCATCGATCACAAGCCGCATATCACCATGGATGACGGCGCCGATCTGGTCACCATCCTCCACACCAAGCGTACCGACGCGCTCGAAGGCGTGATCGGCGGCACCGAAGAAACGACTACGGGCGTGATCCGGTTGCGCGCCATGGCGAAAGAAGGGGTGCTCAAGTTTCCCATCGTCGCGGTGAACGACGCTGACACCAAGCATCTCTTCGATAACCGCTACGGCACCGGCCAGTCGACTATCGACGGCATTATCCGCGCCACCAACTTTCTGCTGGCCGGGTCAAAGTTTGTAGTGGCCGGCTACGGCTGGTGCGGACGCGGTCTCGCCAGCCGCGCGCGCGGCAACGGCGCGGAAGTGATCATCACCGAAGTCGACCCCACCAAAGCGCTCGAGGCCGTGATGGATGGCTTCCGCGTGATGTCGATGATCGAAGCGGCCCAGCTCGGCGACGTCTTCTGCACCGTCACCGGCAACAAGAGCGTGCTCACCAAAGAGCACTTCGACGTGATGAAAGACGGAGCGATCATTTCGAACTCCGGCCACTTCAACGTGGAAATCGACATCTCTTCGCTCGAGAAAATGTCATCCTCGAAGCGCACCACGCGCACCTTCGTCGACGAATACTCGTTGAAAGACGGCCGCAAGATCAATCTGCTCGGCGAAGGACGTCTGATCAACCTCGCCGCCGCCGAGGGCCATCCCGCGTCAGTCATGGACATGAGCTTCGCCGACCAGGCACTGTCGGTCGAGTACATGGTCAAGAACTTCAAGACGCTGGAGAAAAAGGTCTACAAGGTTCCCGACGAACTCGACAAGCGCGTGGCCAAGCTGAAGCTCGAGTCGATGGGGATCAAGATCGACCGCCTCACGCCCGAGCAGGAAGAGTATCTGGCGGGGTGGAGCGAGGGCACGTAGCAAACCAGTGGTCAGTAGCTAGTGGTCAGTTTTCGGCGGGGCGGCGTTTGCCGCCCCGTTTTGCTTTTCCCGCCCAACGGACGTTTGCGCCGTTCAAGATCGGGCCGACAGGTCAATGAGTGTGGCGGCGATGTTACGCCAGTTGGAACTTCCCCAGGTGGCTTTCGGCATGAACTGGTGGGACAATCAGCTGATGGAAGATCACGATGCCAAACGACATCCGGGCCCGTGGCGAGTCATGCGGGTCGACTCGGAGTTTGCCGGAATCCTTCTCGCGGTTGGCTTTCTCGTGCTGGGCCTCGTAAGCATGCCCGTCGGCACGGGCTTCGTACTTGGGTCCATTACGCTCGGCGTCGTTGTTGCACTGGTGCTTCGCTACACTCCTAAGAAGTTCAGTCGCGTGGTCCTCGGAATCGTAATCATCCTCGCTGTGGGCGTGCTCTGGTGGCTAGGGCATAAACCTCGACGACCGCGCGCTGTCTCGTCCAACGCAATTTACCTCTTATCAAACGATGTTGCCGTGGTTGCACCGCGATGTCTCTGTGACCCGTGCGAGTTAAATCAAATGGGTTGACGAGAAGAGTGTCGAAGCGATGGAGAGGCTCGAAGCCGAACTCCGCAAGCCCGTAATGAGTGCTACGGTTAACGGCAAGGCTCGAAAAGCGGATACGGTTGTGCCAGTCCGGGTGGCATAACGGAGCGGCACCTTGAAATTATTCACCTCGAAGGTAGCCAATCAATCACCTTGAGGTTAACTTTCTCGTCGGAGTTAAAATTTTCATCGGCTTCGGCCTTGGTCGAGAAAGAGACACAACCCTTGTTTGGCGCAGAACCGCACTGGGTGTTCGCTTGAACCCACTGTATCCATTCGTTTTGCAACGAGGCCTGACCCATCATGGTTCTGAATACTTTTGTTGTCATCTGGCTACAATCACCCGCAAGCAGCATACAGTAAGCGTAATTGCCGTTCACAGTTGCGCCGTGAGCCCACCCTGTGTCGAAAACCTTGCGATTGTTGCTATTGTCTTCTGTTCTTGTGGTATTAAGCCAACCCTGAGCCGCATCGTCGCTGTCGTACAGTCTGCATCTGCCAGGGCCGAGCTTATCATTTGGAAAGGTGCTCTGAAGATATCTGGTGAACGCTTTCTGAATAACCGTCTGCTCAGAAGATTGTGCCGTGAATACGTTGCTGTAAAACCTCTTGTCTGGGACCTTCTGCGCATCGAGAGAGTGAAGACCAGCGTCCAGGTTTGCAGCCCAACAGATGTAGTGCTTGGTTACTCCTGCCGATTTCTGGGCGTTAGCGGCCGGAACGGCTACCGCAGCAAATATCAAAACCAGTCCTAGGGTCACGTGACGATGAAACTGAATCATGTGAAGCTCGAAATCAAATGGGGGTTGGGCCGGGAAATCCCGCCAAAAAGATTATCCTCTGGCCAATAAAGCTGTCAATCAATTGCTTTCTGCGGTGATATTCCTATTCATCCAACTCCGATATTGCTTTCAAGAAATCCCCTTGCGCCTTCTTCAATCGAGCAACCAGCCGTAGATGGTGGTCATGATCAATGGCCTTTCGTTCTTCGATATAGTTCAGGAGCGCATCTTTAGCTGCATTCATTCTCGCTTCCGCAGCCTCGACCTCCTCCATGTTGCTCACTGTCCACCTCCGTAAAGGTTTGCCGGGAATTGTAACTGTTGTAATCAGGTGTTTACACTCAAAACCCCGGTCAATGAGTGCTATGGCGATGTTTCGACAACCAAGGGCAATGGTGACTTACCGAGGGAGGTGAGGAGGGGGACAGATGCCGCGGCCCCCGATGGAGGACGTCGTGGGGAATCGCGTTCTCGTCGAAGCAGAATAGATCGAGCGGTACTGCTATTGCGTGACGACAAGAGTAACCGGCAATGTCTGGCTGATTGCGGGGGGGCCGCTGCTCGATGCCGTCACGTAGACAGTGCTGGTCCCGGCCGGGGTGGGGGGACCTGGATTCGGATGTCCTCCGCCGCCGCATGAGGCCAGCCCTGATGCCGCCATCAGAAGGGTCAACAAGCCGATGAGCCATATGCCAGGTAGCGCTGGTTTCCGGAGAGCATTGAGCCCAAATATCGCCATCATTCCGAGGCCGGGAAACAAGAGCGCGTAGATGGGACGGTGAGAAGGCGTAGTGGGGATTCGCATCGCCACGCTCATCGCGGTAGTGTTGATGGTGAGCATGCTGGATGTCGCGGCCGTGCCGTTGGGTGTGACAGAGGATGGACTAAAACTGCAGGTTGCCCCTACTGGCAGCCCGCTGCAGGTAAAATTCACCTGCGAGCTGAATCCATTTTCGGGAAGAATGCTGAGCGACACTGTGCCGCTTTGTCCCGCAACGACGTTTATAAGAGTCTCCGACGGAGGTGCCGAGAGGGAGAAATCAGCGCCGTCCCAAGTGACAGTAAAGCTCGCGCCATCCGGCAAGAGGATGGACGGAACCCCCTGAAACATACCGCCGCTGTTGACCATTGTGATCGGGATTATGCTAGTGCCGAAGGCGCTGATCGGCCCCGAGGTCGAGGCGTCCGTCGCGTTGTTGGTCCCGCTAATATTCGTATAGCCTTCGCCGAAATCGACCGTGCCGAAGTCGGCGAGCGGCGCGATCTCCCCCGATGGCTCACTGGTTGGCGTCTCGGCAATCCACTCCGCGGATATCCGTTCGGCGCCAAGCGGCGGCTGATACCAGCAACTGTAGGACTCTTGCGCGGTTTCATTGGTGACGGTAATCGTAAACTGCGACTGCGAATCGCTGTAGCTTACCTGTGCCGATATCTGACTGCCGGGCGATGCCGAGACCGGAGTGTTCGGAAGAGCGCCACCCGCGGATGGGTACAATGCGAACCAGGTGTAATAGTTTGGGGTTGTGCCAGTGCAATAGGAGCCCGTTCCTGTCTGTTCCACGGTGTTGCTGCCGTATCCGTCAATACCGACCCAGAATAAGGCCCACGCGTTTGGCGTCTGAGAACAATCAATCGCAGGCACCGTCCACGAGCCCGTTGCCTGCGTGAAAGCGGACCCAGTCACAGCGTAGCCGCTCCAGTCTTCGCTGGTCGCAGTGCCATCTTTGTGAGATACGAGGTTTTTTACCGGACCGTGTCGGCGCAGGGACATCGCCGGTGCCGCTGAGGTGGTTGGACATTCTTCCTGCGCCAGAGCAGGCAATACGATCAGCACCAACAAAATCACCACGCCTTCTAACCGTTGTAACCGCATATGCTCCAGTACTTCCGTTCTGCATCGAGGTAGCTCCAAATTAATTTTACCTTGTCTGAACTCGAATGATTTGATGACTGTCGCTAACAGCTGATAGCACTCATTGGAGCGGGTGGGCGCCGGGTGCCCCATCCTTCGCGCTTTTTTGCGAAGGGTGGGATTCCCCGGTCGTCTCCCGCCTTAGAGTTTTCCTCGCCGGCTCCCGCTCCCGGTATTCCCGGAGAACTCGCCGAATGATAAGACCTTGCGCCTGCGCGATTGGCTATTGCGGCTCTCTCACCGCTGCGGAAGGTGCTCCGGCAGCCGGCTCCAGTGCTCCCGCGCAGTAGGGGCAGAACTTGTCGCCGAGGTCTACGCTCCGTTGGCAGTGTGGGCAGACCGGCTTCAGGCGGTTGCGGCAGCGCGGACAGAAGCTGAATGCCGGCTCGACTTCAGCAGCGCATTGCGGACAGTGGGCGGTGCGCGGTCTGCGCAAGATGAAGTACAGCACGATGCCCAGCCCGTTGGGGACAAACATGGCGAGCAGCGTCCACCACACTCGGCTCATGCCGCGCCGGCCCGCGTCCCGGTTGATGTAGCCGATAAGCACGACGTAGCAGGCAAGCAGCGTTCCCGCGATGGCTCCGAGCAGGCACCGAACTGCAAACGGAGGCGCTTTGGGATCCTTGCCCACGAAAATCACAAACAGCACCGGGATCGCCACGAATACCAGGGCGGCCAGGGCGTAGGCCCACGGCGAAAGAATGCGGAGTTCATCTTTGAATCGCGAGGAAGTTTGATGGTTCGTTGTCATATGAATCTCCCGACTTCTGTACTTCGCTCCAGCAAGAATCTTGTTTCCGATTCGATTAACTCGTTCGATCAGCTCTGGTAAAAACCGGTGCGATCCGCGAGATGTTTATCCTTGGCCAGCAGTAAGATTGCCGCCACCAGCGCGGGCAACCCGCAGAAGACCAGAAAACCTACCTGCCACACCGACGCTGGCAACTGCGCCCACGCGCCTAGCCACTCAAATCCACGCCACAGAGCGATTGCGCTGATCAGCGCGCATACTGTCACGGCGGTGCAACTGACCGAAACCATCCACAGGCGCTCGCGATGGCGCTGCAATTCGAGAGCGCGCCGGCGCACTCTCATCTGCGTCGTTGAGACCAGACTGCGCTCGGCGGCGATAGGGATCGAACGCAATCCGCGAATCGTCTCCGCAGCGTGCTCGGCAAAGTCGCGGCATGAAGCACAGGTTTCCAGGTGCGCCGCCAGCCACGCGTTCGACGGCTCGGCGGCGGAAAGCCTCTCGGGACTAGCCTCCGCAATCAATCGCCGCGCCCGCTCGTGTGCATCGTTGTTGCTGGTGAAGTTCACAGCTGCGCTCCTTTTAGCCACGGTTCGAGCGCACTCAGACCGCGGTAGATTCTGGATTTCACAGTCCCCAACGGCACCCGCGCCACGCTCGCTATCTCTTCGAGAGACATACCCTCTTGAAATCGCAGCACCAGCGCTTCGCGGTATTCGGCAGCGAGATGTCGCATGCCGGCGGCAATGTGCTCGCCTTGTTCGCGCTGCAAAGTCAGATCGAAGGCCGAGGCCCGTCCGGTCTCAGGCACGCCGTGGGGAGCTGCGTCATCATTGCCATCTACCAGACCGTCGAGGCTGGCCGGCTGTTTGCGGCGCATGTAATCGATGGCCAGGTTGCGCGCAATCGAGAACAACCACGTGCTGAATGCGTATTTGTCGTTGAACTGATGCCCGCGTTCGAGCACGCGAATCCAGGTTTCCTGGAACAAGTCTTCCGCCAATTCGCGATGTCCGGTCAAGTACACCAGGTAGCGGAGAAGGCGATGCTGATACTGCTCGATCAGCCGGTCAAGCAAGTCGGGATCGCGACGTCGAAGTCCACGCGCGATCTCAGTGCTCTCTTGCGCCATCGAGTTCTCAAAGTAGAAGGCAGTCGCGTTCATACTACCGAGATATACGAACGCGGAGCCAGAAAAGACGCAAGCCATCGAGAGCAGGGCCGCAAACGCTGTAAGCTATTGAAACGAAATGGGCCGTCAGGCTGCTATCATCCCGAAGATGGCGCGCCGCGGGAAGTTTATTACCTTTGAAGGACTAGACGGAACCGGCAAGAGCACGCAGATGCGGAAGCTGGCGGCCGTGCTGCGCGCCGCTGGGCATAAGGTGGTCGAAACGCGTGAGCCGGGTGGAACAGCTACAGGCGAGAAGATCCGGCGCGTTCTGCTCGACTCATCGACCGAAGGTCTGGCGCCGCTGGCAGAGATGGCTCTGATGTTCGCTTCGCGCGCGCAGCATATTGCCGAGGTGATTGAACCGGCGCTCGATCACGGGCACATTGTGCTGTGCGATCGCTTCACCGATTCCAGCGAAGCTTACCAGGGCAGCGGGCGCAAGCTCGGAAGCGAAGTCGTGAGGAAGCTCCATCATCTGCTGTGCGGAGATTTGCAGCCCGACCTGACGATCCTGCTCGACTCCGACCCGGCGATGAGCGTGGGGCGGGCGCGGCGGCGAAACCGCCGGGCATCGCGCGGGGCGCAGCACGTCTCACACAAGAGTGGGGGTAAACATCCCGACGAAAACCGCTTCGAGCAGCAGAGTCGCGCGTTCTTTGCCCGCGTGCGGGAAGGCTATCAGGCCATCGCCGAAAGAGAACCGCACCGCGTCGTGGTGGTGGACGCCAGCGGTACGCCGGGGCAGACCCATCAGCGGATCGTAGATGTCTTGCAGCGGAAGCTGAAGCTCGGGAAGATCTGACGGGGCGCCCGTGCGTGCGATGAATACCTTCGCTGCATGCCTCATCGATTCCCGCCCTTGCAAAGAACGCAAGGATGGGGCACCCTCTTTCTTGGTGCTGCCAACTAAGTTCAGAGCAGCGGTCCACTCATGGGATTTTCTGATTTTCATGGCAATGCCGAAACCGTTCGTCGCCTGCGCGAGATGCTGGCGCGGAAGCACTTTCCGCATGCGGTGATTCTTTCCGGGGCGCGCGGCGCAGGCAAGTACACGCTGGCTCTCATGTTGGCGCAGGCTTTGAATTGTCTGGCGCCGACTGAGACAGATGGCCTGCCTGATTTCTGCGGTCAATGCGCGAACTGCCGGCGCATTGCGCAGGCCGCCGATCTCGATGCGCGCTTTGCCGAAGCCGTCGAGACGCGCGAAGGCTTGCGCGAGGCCGACAAAAAAGATACGCGGCTCTTCGTGCAGACTCATCCCGATGTGCTGGTCATCCCTCCCGATCCTCCGCAGATGATGATCAAAGTGGACCAGGTGCGGCGGGTGATTGAGACCATTTATTACCGGCCGTCGGAGGCGCGGGAGAGAGTTTATATCTTTACCGACTCGGCCTTCATGAAGGAGGCGGCGAATTCTCTGCTGAAAGTTTTGGAGGAGCCTCCGGAGTTCGCTACGATTTTTCTGCTCTCGGAAAATCCAGGCGAGCTGCTTCCTACGATTCGATCAAGAGCGATGGTATTTCCGCTTGGGGCTGTGCCGGTGGAGGAAGTGGAGCGCTACCTGGCCGAGCATCGTCCGGAGTGGAAGGCGGCGCAGCGTGCGCTGGTTGCGCGACTGAGCGAGGGCGCACTGGGCCGGGCTCGCAGCTTCGATGTGGAGACCTACGTTGCGGCGCGAGCCGATGCGCTGGCTATTCTCAACTCGGCTCTGCTGGGCGGAGAGCACACGCAGCTCTTCAAGATCACGGAATCGTATCGCGCTGGGGCTGAGGGGCGCGAGAAGACAGAACAACTTTTGCGCACTCTTTATTCTTTGCTGCGCGACCTGATGTTCCTGAGCTCAGGAGCGCGTGAGATGGTTCACAACACTGACATCCTGAGTCAACTCACGAAAATGGCAGAGGCTGCTGACTTCGAATGGATCGCTGCCGCATCAGATCGGGTAGCCGAAGTGGAGCGCGGGATGCGGCGCAACCTATTGCGTTCGTTGTCGCTGGATGGGTTGAGTTTGGCTTTGGAGAAGGCCTGAGTGTTCCGGCCGGAACATATCGCTGAATGTTCCAACTGGAACATTCGGATTCTGCAGAAAATTATCAGCGTAAGTTGTTGATTCTTCGTGCGAGGTTTTGGGCTGGTCAATGGAATCAAGGGGTTAGGCTGTGGAAAAAATGTCTACTTTCGAGGGGGTCCAATAGCTACTAAAGTAGACTTGACAGCCTGCTGATGTACTTTAAAAGGTACGTGGGTGCGGAGACGAAAAGCGTGATATGGAAGCGAGCCAACCGCGCGATTATTGTGTCGCAAAAAGCGCGACCCTTCGGCTTCGCTCAGGGCAGGCTACATCGGAGGGCTCGCCCAGATCCCTCGCTACGCAAAGAACGCTTGCTCGGGATGACAGTTAACTCCATCGCTTTCGTTGACTTGCCTGTTTCTCCCCCGTAAGATTCTGCGACGTGATCGGCCAGACCATCTCCCACTACCGGATCGTCGAAAAACTCGGCGGCGGCGGGATGGGTGTGGTCTACAAGGCTGAAGATATCAGGCTGCATCGCTTCGTGGCCCTGAAATTCCTGCCCGATGAAGTCGCCAAGGACGCACAAGCTCTTGCCCGCTTCGAGCGAGAGGCGCAGGCCGCGTCTGGTCTGAACCATCCCAACATCTGCGTAGTGCACGAGATTGACGAGCGCGACGGCCGGCACTTCATCGCGATGGAGTTTCTCGACGGCATGACGCTGAAGCACCGCATCGGCGGGCGTCCGGTCGAAACGGAAGTGATCCTTCCGCTTGCCATCGAGATTGCCGATGCGCTTGACGCCGCACACACGGAAGGGATCGTTCACCGCGACATTAAGCCCGCGAACATCTTTGTCACCAAGCGTGGTCACGCGAAGATTCTTGACTTTGGATTGGCGAAGGTTACCGAGAAGCAGGGCTCGTCGAGCGGCGAGACTGTAACCATGGCGACATCGAGTCAGCTGACCAGCCCTGGGGCGATGCTGGGGACGGTCGCTTACATGTCCCCGGAACAAGTGAAGGCGAAGGAACTAGATGCGCGGACGGATCTGTTCTCTTTCGGGGCGGTGCTCTACGAGATGACGACGGGGAAGTTGCCGTTCGCGGGTGGAAGTTCAGGCGAAATCTGCGGAGCTATTCTGCACCAGGAGCCGTCCACAATTTCGTCGTTGAATCCCGACTTCCTGGCTGGACTGGAACCGATTATCCGCAAGGCTCTGGAGAAAGACCGCGAACTGCGCTACCAGCATGCGTCTGAGATGCGGACGGATCTGCAACGGCTGAAGCGGGATACGGAGACGGGGCGGGTTGCAGCGGCTAGTTCGGGGGCTGTGGCGGTCGCACAGGAAAGCGGCGAGCTGCGCTCGACCGGACAGCCGAGGGCGGCTGTCCCCACATGGCTTGTGGCGGCGGTGGCGATCGTGGTCATCGCTCTGGTCCCGGGCGGCTTCTACTACTACCGCTCACATCGCGCCAAGCCCCTGACCGACAAGGACACTATCGTTCTGGCTGATTTTTCGAACAGCACGGGCGATGCGGTGTTCGACGACACGCTCAAGACGGCGCTCAGCGTTTCTTTGAACCAGTCGCCGTTTCTGAACGTGCTGCCGGAAAATAAAGTCGCGGCGACCTTGAAATTAATGTCGCGTCCGGTGGGCACGAAACTCACACCTGAAGTCACCCGCGAGCTTTGCCAGCGGGCGGGCAGCAAGGCTTACATTGCGGGCTCGATTGCCAGTCTGGGCAGCGAATATGTGCTGGGATTGAAGGCGGCGAATTGCCAGAGCGGAGACCCGCTGGCCGAGCAACAGGTGACAGCGGCGTCGAAGGAGAAAGTGCTGGACGCGCTGGGCGAGGCAGCGTCTAAGCTGCGAACTGAGTTGGGCGAATCGCTGGCTACGGTGCAGAAGTTAGATGTCCCGTTGTCGGAGGCCACCACGTCTTCGCTGGAAGCGCTGAAAGCGTACAGTCTCGGAGTGAAGGCTTCAAATGAGAAAGGCCCCGTAGCAGGCCTGCCCTACCTTCAACGCGCCGTCGAGCTTGATCCGAACTTTGCCATGGGCTACGACGCAGTGGGCGTCGACTACAACAATCTCGGCGAGACTGTGCGGGCCAGGGATTACGTTACCAAGGCATTTCAGTTGCGGGAACATGCCAGCGAGCGGGAGAAGCTGGCGATCACCGCCGCCTATTATGATCTGGTAACCGAAGAACTGGATAAAGCGATCCAGACGCTTCAGGAGGCCATGGAGAGCTACCCGCGAGATTACCAGGTACATCTCGATTTGGGCTCGGAGTTCGCAGACCAGGGACAGTACGAAAAGGCTACGGAGTCTTATCGCCGAAGCCTCAGCCTCGCCCCGGACAATTTCGCCCCTTACGCAGGTCTTGGCATCAGCCTGCTGTCTTTGCAACGCTTCGACGAAGCGCGGCAGATCATCCGCGACGCGCAGGCGCGAAAACTGGATGACTACATATTCCACGAGGATCTCTACGTTCTTGCCTTTCTCGGCGCGGACGCAGCGGCGATGGCGGAACAGCAACAATGGTTTGCGGGCAAGCCGGAAGAGAACCAGGGGCTTTCGCTGGCATCCGACACCGAGGCGTATGGCGGTCATCTGGGCAAGGCGCGGGAACTGACCAAGCGGGCAGTGGGCTCGGCCATTCGGGCCGACAGCAAAGAAACCTGGGCCATCTGGCAGGAGAATGCCGCGATCGAACAAGCCGCTTACGGCGATACTGCGGAAGCGCGGCAGTCAGCGGCGGACGGTTTGAAACTTGTTCCCACGAGTCAGGCCGTCGAGGTCGAAGCCGCACTTGCCTATGCCATGGCGGGCGATACGGCGCGAGCCGAATCTTTGGCAGAAGACTTGGGGAAGCGCTTTCCATCGGACACGCAGATGCAATCGCTTTGGCTGCCTGCGATTCAGGCTCAATTGGCGCTGGACAAGAAGAACCCTACTGCTGCCCTGAATTCGCTGCAGGCTGCTTCCTCCATCGAGCTGGGGCAAATTCCTTTCGTCGCCAATATTTCCTGCCTCTATCATGTGTACATTCGCGGCGAGGCCTACCTGGCTGCCGGTCAGGGCAAGGAAGCCGCCGCCGAGTTTCAGAAGATCATCGACCACAGCGGCATCGTCTGGAATTGCTGGACCGGAGCGTTGGCGCATCTGGGCGTGGCTCGGGCTAATGCTTTGCAGTTTCGAACTTCGCAGGGAGCGGATGCTGATCTGGCGCGCAGTCGCGCGCTTGCCGCTTACAAAGACTTCCTCACCCTGTGGAAAGACGCTGACTCCGACATCCCTATTCTGAAGCAGGCCAAAGCGGAGTACGCCAAGCTGCAATAGGGCGAAACGCTCTCGTGCCAAGCTAATTGCAGTGTTTTCAGGCGGTTACCTAGATTACTCTGGTGGTTCTATAGCCTTCAGATAGATTGCCGGGCCCTCCCGCAGGGCCTATAATTGTCTTACTCTGGTTTAGGAATTCTCCGTCAGGTTCCGGGTAGAAATGTACGAGGGTGAAGTCTGTCTTTTGTTTTCAGGCCTTTGCCCCGTGAGGTTAATGCCCGGTTATGCGAAAGCGCCTGCAAATCGCCCTGATGGCCAGCAGCTTAGCCGCGACCTCGCTTTCCCTCTTGCCGCAACTCCGCGCCGCCGATGATGGCGATGGATCTTCTGAAAAAGTTGTTGCCACCAAGATCACTGCCAGCGACGAGCATGGCCGCAAGATCTACGTGAATGATTCCGAGGCTCCATCTCACCGGGCGCAGGAATCGGAGGCGCCTCGGAGCACGCTCAAGTATTGGAGTTCCAAGGAGAATCGGTGGAAGCCGGTGCCTCCGCCGAATGCGGCAGTAATGCGCGCCGCCAAGTCAGCGGCCGCTGAGGTTGACCAGTATCTGGGGCATGAGTCCAGCCAGTCGGCAGCAGCCAAGATTATTAACGCAAACTTCCGCGGTCCGCTGGCGACATCCGAGGACATTGACAGCGCGATCGAGCAGGCTGCGGCGCGGCATAATGTGGACCCCAACCTGGTGCGCGCGGTGGTGAAAGTGGAATCGAATTTCAATCCTAACGCGGTGTCGCGAAAAGGTGCGATGGGGCTGATGCAATTGATGCCTTCGACTGCGCGGCAGTTGAAGGTGAAGAATCCGTTTGATCCGGAACAGAATGTGGATGCCGGGGTGCGGCATTTGAAGCAGCTTCTGGAAAGTTATGGCGGCGATGTGAAGTTGACCCTGGCCGCGTACAACGCGGGTGCGGGAGCGGTGGCGCGCAGTTCGGGCGTGCCGCACTATGCCGAGACCCAAAACTACGTGCGGCGGATCACCAATCTGTATTACGGAGGGTCCGTTTTTGAGTCGGGCGCTTCGCATGCTCCGGTGACGGTTCAACGGGATGCGCGGGGCGTACTCTACATCAGCAACACCGAATAAGTTTCACGGCGCGGGTTTTCCTTTAATCTCTTAACAGGTCCGATTCCAACGGCACGGCTGAAGCTGTGCCTTTTCAAAACGATTAGGGCGTGTTGCCCTCAGAACGGCGGGCAGGACGCCCGCCGGACAGCCGCCGGGACGGCGGCGCTACGAAAGACTTACTTTGAAGACCTCATCGCGCCAATGTGGTCTGTGGAGAGCGCTGGTTGGGCTCGCCGTGTTCGCGGCTTGCACTCTTTCCGCTCCGACGGCAGGGGCGCGCGCGCGCCATTCCGACGCATGGGCTCGCGAGCACTTCACCGCTGCCGAGCGGATGCGCGAAGCTTTGAACGGAAGACCTCCGGCGGACCGCACCCGGCGCGATTACCAGCGCGTGCTGAATGCCTACCGCTCTGTCTATCTGGGAGCGCCCGCTTCCCCGAAAGCCGATCCCAGTGTGGTTGCCGTTGCCGAGACGCTGGTGGAAATGGGACGGCGCTTCAACGACGACAAAATCCTGAACGAGGCGGTCGATCAGTATAAGTTTCTCCGCCGCGAATATCCGGGCAGCCGTTACCGCTTCGATGGGCTGTTCACCATCGGCGAGATTTACAAGGACGATCTCAACGATCCGGAAGCGGCACGCAATACCTTCCAGGACTTTCTGCAGCGCTATCCGCATAATCGGCTGGCGGACGACGCCCGGCAAGCCATCGACGAACTTGACAAGAAGGCGCAGTCTGAAAGGATCGCGGAAGCGCGGAAGACCGCGGAGAAGAAGCAGTCGGGACATAACGGCGGCGGCAAGAATGTGAGAAGCGCGGGAGATGCGCCGCGGGTGACGGGCATCCGGCACTGGTCCACGCCCAACTATTCGCGGGTCGCGATCGATGTGGAAGGCGATGTGAAATTTGTTTCGCGCCGGATCGACAGCCCATCGCGCATTTTTTTCGATCTGCGCGACACCAAGCTGGCATCCACGCTGGTGGGCAAGAGCTTCGATGTGGACGACGGCTTTCTAAAGAAGGTTCGTGTGGCCCAGTTCGCTCCGGGCAGCACGCGAGTGGTGCTCGAGGTCGATGACCTTTCCGATTACGACGCATTCCTGCTGCCCAATCCCTACCGGATCGTCATTGATATTCATGGCAAGGACATTCATGGCAAGGATGAACAGGCCAGGCAGGCAATAGGCAAGGACGCGGGTGAGAGCACCTCGGCGGGCACGAGCGCGAACGATGAAGGGGCCGTTCCTGTATCAGAAACTGCTACGGCGACTAAGAAGCTGCAAACGCCGGTCGTCAAGAAAATCGTCGAGGCTGACGATGATACCAGCCCGTCGGCGGCCGAACTGGCCAGGCGGAATGCTGCACAGGTTGAGAAGGGATCGACTTTCGCGCGGAAAGCTGTAGCTGTGAAAGAGCACGTGGGCCCCGATGTTCGCAGCCATGATGTCAAGGGCGGCGATCTCAGCGGTGACGCAGAAGATTCAGGTGCGGATGTGGCTGACACATCCGATTTGAGCATTCGTGTGGCGAAGCCTACGGCGGGAGGCGACCGGTCACTGATTCGAGCGCTGGGACTGAAGATCGGCAAGATTGTGATTGATCCTGGTCACGGCGGCCACGATACGGGGACGATCGGTCCAAACGGGCTGGAAGAAAAAGATCTCGTCCTCGATGTGGGGCGGCGTTTGGGCAAGCTGCTGGAGACGCGACTGGGAGCAGAAGTGGTTTATACGAGGAAAAACGACACGTTCATTCCGCTCGAAACGCGCACGGCGATTGCCAACCAGGCGCGCGCCGATTTGTTCGTCTCCATTCACGCCAACTCGAGCCACGACGCCGACGCGCGGGGAGTTGAGACTTACTATTTGAACTTTACTTCTTCGCCGGAAGCGCTGGAGGTGGCCGCGCGGGAGAATGCGGTTTCGGAGAAGTCGATCTATGAGTTGCGGGACCTGGTGAAGAAAATCGCGCTCAAGGAAAAGATCGAGGAGTCGCGGGAGTTTGCCGGTGACGTGCAGGAATCGCTGCACAGCGGGCTGGCAGCGAAGAGTCCGGCGATTCGCGACCGGGGCGTGAAGAAGGCTCCGTTTATCGTGCTGATTGGGGCGAATATGCCGTCGATTCTGGCCGAGATTTCCTTTGTAAGTAATCCGGTCGACGAGCGCCGCCTGGAGACGGCTGAATACCGGCAACGCATCGCCGAGTCGCTTTATCGCGGGATTGCCAAGTACGCGAACGGGTTGAGCGGGGTTAAGGTGGCTAGCAAGATGGATAAGGGCTCGGGCCAGTAGTTCCTCGACCTATTCAGGAGCGCCATGACGCCCTTACAGAGGATCTCAAACTCACGCCACCACCGGCGTCCGGGAAACTTTTCACCCTCCTCTGTGGTCTAATTACTGAAGGCGTTCTGTACCCAAGGTTTATCCATGCGTCGATCAAAGTCTTTACTCGTCTTGGCTATCGTTGTTTTTGTGGCGAGCTTTTGTTCGGTGAGCGCCGGCTTCGCCGGGCCGGGCACTGATTCGGCTGTGCCGCCGATCTTGCCGAAGCAGTTTGCCGGATGGCAGATTCAGGGTGCGGTTCAGACAAGCAAAGACGCGGCTGTGGCCGATCCCACGAATGCCGCGCTGCTCAAGGAATACGGATTCAGTGACTTCGAGGCGGCTACCTACAAGAGTGACGATGGACGCACGCTGAAGATCCGGGCTGCGCGGTTTTCCGATGCCAGTGGAGCTTTCGGCGCCTACAGTTTCTACCTGCAGCCGGAGATGGCCCGGGAGGAGATTGGCGACCAGGGCGCGTCGGTGAATCAGCGGGTGTTATTTTACCGCGGCCATATTGTGGTAGAGGCGGTGTTCAGCCAGTTGTCACCGATGTCGCCAGCCGGGCTGCGCGAGTTGGCTGGCTTGCTGCCACGGCCCAATGGAAATGCGGGGAATCTGCCTCCGATTCTGGCTTTCATGCCGCACCACGGTTACGAGGCCAACACGGAGAAATACGCAGAGGGACCTCTGGGGCTGGGGGTGATTGCCTCTCCGCTGCCGGCGGAACTGGTTGATTTCAGCGCCAGCCCCGAGGTAGTGCTTGGGCGATACTCTACTTCGGGTGGAGGCGCGACGCTGATGCTGATCGAGTATCCGACGCCGGCGGTGGCTGCCGAACATTTGCGCCGCATCGACGCCGCGCATAACGCTGCTAAACCCCAGGCTGGCGTCGCGGGCATTGAAAGCGTGGGGCCGTTTTTCGATAAGCGCACAGGGCCGATCGTTGCCATTGCGGCCGGTCCGCTTTCGCAGAGCGACGCGCAGACGCTTTTGGGAGCGGTGAACTGGGAACCCAGCATTACCTGGAACGAGAACACTTACTTCGACAAGAAAAACAATATCGCCAACCTGCTGGTCAACATTATCCTCCTTTGTATTATCGTGGGCGCGATCTCGCTGGCGGCAGGAGTTGCCTTTGGCGGCGCCCGCGTGCTGTTGCGGCGCTACTTTCCGGGGCCGGTTTTCGGCCGCTCTGACCAAGACGAGTTCATTTCTCTGGACTTGAAAGCGAGGGTGGTGCCAGAGTCCTCCGCACTTCCCCCCGCCGTCCGGGAGTCCTCCAAGGGCTCTTAAGTGCCTCAGAAATATTGGCTTAGGGCTAGATCGCCGGGCTTTTGTCTCAATTTGAAACAGTTGGGGCGCGTGTTGATTGATTATGTAAGTTATTGAAACTAAAGACATTTATTTACCAAAAAACGCTTGACACCCTGCTTTTTCGGCTCATAAGATTTTGTCTATAGAAAGTTTTGACGGAACTCTAAGCCTCCGTTGGAACTATTCTCCCTTGAAAAGAGAAGGTCGCCCTGTTGCCGGGCGGCCTTTTCGTTTCACGGGAGACCGATCGTCTCTCCTCAGCAATAGCGCGTTTGTAGATTCGAGTAAACCTTGACGATTTCAACTAAACTCTTACGCACAGTTTGCGTATCATCTGTTGGGAATCGCTGTTGATCGATTGGTTGTGGCAATCCGGTTTAGGAATGGGCGCGGGGGGAAATCATGTTCTGCGATGGATGTGGCACAACAGTACAACCGGGCCAGGCTTTTTGCAGCCGGTGCGGCAAGCAAATCGTCGGGCCGGTGACCGTGATGCAACAGCGGTCGGGGCGCGTGCAGGGGAATCTTCACTTACTCGGGATTCTCTGGCTAGCCATCTCGGCGTTCAACACTATCGGCGGGGTGATTCTGTATGTCCTGGCCAACACTTTGTTCGCTCATATGCGCGAGATGGGCGCACCCGAGGCGCCGACGGCATTTCTGCGTCCGTTGCTGAGCGTGATCGGAGTCTTCATCCTGGCCAAGGCGGCTTGCGGATTCATTGCGGGATGGGGATTGATGCAGCGCGAACCCTGGGCCCGCGTGATCGCGCTGGTACTGGGCTTTATCTCGCTGTTCAACATTCCGTTCGGAACAGCGGTTGGAGTGTACACCCTGTGGGTTCTGCTGCCGGCGCAGTCACAGGAGGAATACGACGCCCTGGTCGCTGCACGCGCAGCGTGATTTGAGTTGATCCTGAGCGATTCCCTTCTGCGGGGATGGTTTGCCTCGGCCATCTACGGTTGCTCTCCCGGTGATTTGATAAACTGAAACAGTCACACTACTACAGTCAAAACATAGGCCGACGTAGCTCAGTTGGTAGAGCAGCCGATTCGTAATCGGCAGGTCAGCGGTTCAAGTCCGCTCGTCGGCTCCATTCTTATCATCGCTTAGAGCACGATCCCTCATTTTTTCTTCTTCTAACGTTGCTGACGGCGTTGTGCCCCCCACCTGCGGATGTGGCGCGGGACGCCGTTTGGCGCGTACCAGCCATGCTATCGGCTTAATCGAATTCTTGTTGTACGCTTGGCGAAAGAAGTGGTTGTGGTCGCGGCGGTTCGCAGACCTTTTGTGCGGGTTCAAATCGTTCTTATGGTTGAACGGGACTGGAACAACAAAAAGAAAAATCCGGGCGAGAGCCCCCGTGCGCGGAAAAAGCAATATCAGGATCCGGCATTCCGGCACGAGCGGGTTTTCGAGACTATGGCGCTCTCCTGCGGCAAAATCAGCGCCACCCAATTCCAGTGCCGTTTCCACCGGAATGCTTCGTAGCCTGCTGCCACCTATGGCATCCACACCCGAGGCTTGCGAAGACGTGAAGCTTGGTCTCGCGGCCGAGATACTTCGCCGTGGCCGCTCGGTTCAAATGAAGGCTTGGGGAACGAGCATGCTGCCTTCGGTATGGCCGGGCGATCTGCTCACGGTTGAAAGCGCGGCCCACGGCGAGATTGTTCCGGGAGAAATTGTGTTGGTTCTGTGCGACAAGCGTTTCTTTGTGCACCGGCTGGTCGAAGGCTTGCGAGAGCAGGATTCGATTTTGTGGATCACGCGAGGCGATGCGATGCCCGGCAACGATCCGCCGGCAGCCGAGTCGGAGCTACTGGGTCGAGTTACCGGGATTCAGCGCGGCGATCACAGTTTCGTTCCGGGGCGGCGAGTGGCGCTGCTCCATTCAGGTCTGGGATGGGTGCTTTGCCGCTGGGCGCGATTGCGGAATCTCGCATTGCGGGTTCATGCGGTGCGGTTGCAGACGGGTACTTCTCATCGTATTTCTTATCCATGACAGCTACGCACATGACCGCGACCCTCGCCACGACCGCGAACATAACGGCGAAACAGACCGTATCCATTGAGATCGGAGCGATGGCGATTGCGCTGCGCACGGATGACCCCTCGTTTCGGCGGCTGGTCGAGAATCGCTACGCGGGTTTCGTGGGGACTTCGCAGGATTCTCATTTCGAGTTCGATATTGACTTGTACGAGCCCTCGAAGCCAGTTCCAGCCGATGACGAACTGGAGGTAAAGATCGAAGCGGGCGAATGGCTGCTGCGGCGGGGCGACTTTCGCGCGCGCTGGAATCCGGAGACGCGCGTGGGTCACATCCGTCAATCGCGGAGCCCTTACGCTATCGATTGCGTCTTGCGCATCGTGCACACGCTCATCCTGGCAAGGCAGGGAGGTTTCCTGGTGCATGCCGCGAGCGCGATTCGCGGGGGAAAAGCGTTTCTGTTTTCCGGAGTTTCGGGCGCAGGCAAGACCACGATCTCGCGACTCGCGCCTCCCGACGCGACGCTGCTCACTGACGAAATCTCCTACGTTCGTCGCGAAGGCGATCGCTACGTGGCTTGCGGAACCCCTTTTGCGGGAGAGTTGGCGCGAGTTGGCGAGAACTGCTCGGCTCCGCTCAGTGCATTCTTTTTTCTGGAAAAGGGTTTGCGGAACAGCATTGAACCGATGGGCGCGACCGAAGCCATCCAGCGGCTGCTGAGGAATATTTTGTTTTTTGCCGACGATCCAGAGCTGGTGAGCCTGGTTTTTCAATCGGCGTGCGAGTTTGCAACTTTGGTTCCCATGCACCGCTTGGTATTCGTCCCCGACCAGAGAGTGTGGGACATAATACGTTAGTCGCCGTTCGTTAGCGTATCAGCACGCCCAGGAGAATCATGATGGCTGAAAAATATATTGCGCGAAGCCCGGCGATTGCCGCTCGCATGCTGGGCGGAGAGATGATGGTGATGTCGGCGGCCGATTCGACTTTTTTCACACTGAATGAAGTCGCTTCGGCGATCTGGCAGGCAGCGGACGGGCGCACACCGCTTTCGGAAATCGTCTCCGGCAAAATCTGCGAGGAATTTGACGTCGACCGGGAACAAGCGCAGCGCGGCGCCGACCGCTTCGTCGACGAACTTTCACAACACGGCATTCTACTGGTATCGGACCGGCCACTGATGGAGACGGATTCTTTTCCGCCGGCGGAGAGCAGGTGAGCCTTCTCGCCGAGATGAATCAGAAGGCGCTGAACCTGGGCCTGCCCATCAGCGTTCAACTCGACATCACTTACCGCTGTAATGAGCGCTGCGTGCATTGCTATCTAGATCACGACGATCATGGCGAGATGACGACGGCGGAAATCATCGATGTGCTTGAGCAGCTCGCCGATGCGGGCGTGTTTTTTCTTTCGCTCAGCGGCGGCGAAGTTCTGATGCGGCAGGATTTTTTTGAGATCGTGGAGCGGGCACGGAAGCTATTGTTCAACGTGAAGGTAAAAACCAACGGAGTAATGATTCAAGCGAAGGAAGCCGCGAGACTTCGGCAGCTTGGCGTCGAACAGATACAGATCAGCGTCTATTCGCATCGCCCGGAAGTTCACGATGCCATCACAAAACTGCCGGGATCGCTGAAGAAGACGATCCGGGCGATTCGATTCCTGAAGTCGCAGGGGCTGAAGGTGAGTATTGCCAACGTTCTTATGGCTGGCAACTTCTCTGACCAGCCCGGCGTAATCGCGCTGGCCCGGGAACTGGGAGTCGCTTACACGCTCGACCCGACTATTACGCCGAAGATGGATGGGGACACATCCATTCTCGCGCTGCGAATTCCAGGAAGTGACCTCAAGCAGGTTTTCAATAATCCGGAACTTGTGGGCAACGTTGAGGAGTTCTGCGCGCCTCCCCCGGCGCCGGGCGAAGACATTATGGACGGGTTCCCGTGCAGCGCGGGTCACACCGCTTGTTATATCTCCCCTTACGGCGATGTGTTTCCCTGCGTGCAATTCCCTCTTCCGAGCGGCAACGTGCGGCGGCAGAAGTTTCTCGACATCTGGCGGCACTCCACGCAGTTCAAGGAGGTCCGCTCGATCCGCGCCAGGGATCTTCCGACGTGTTCGACTTGCGCTCACGTGGGAACGTGCACGCGCTGCCCCGGCTTGGCGTACATGGAGGGGAACATGCGCGGGCCGTCCGCGGCCGATTGCGAGAAGTCATTCCAGAGAACGGGCATCCCATCGGCGAACATGCTGGCACGCGCGCGGGTTGTTTCCGTGGGTCCGCTGATTCAGATTCAATCCCTGGCTGGCTCGGGGCAGACCTGCGCGGGAGAAGACAGCTTCGTGACCGCCTGAGAAATTGGTCGGAGCAAACGCGGGCGCTTTGGCGCGACGCTGAGGATTTTGAGGAGAGACATGATGCGAGGGTACGCATTCCGTTGGTTCTGTGTGGCGGCTGGGTCGCTCCTGCTGGGGGCTCCGCTCTCGGGCCAGGCAGGAAGCGATAAGGCCTCTGCCGGAGATGCGAGCCGCGAACAGACGCACCTGGGATATCCGCAGGACTGGAGTTCGCAGCACTTGTTGATGCCGGGCATGCGCGCCGACGATGTGCTGGCGGCCGGAGAGCACGACCCGCGTTATGTTTACAACATGGTGATGCGGCAGATGGCCGTGGAACGCTTTCGCCACCGCCGAGATCACCGCCGTTTGCGCGACATGAGGATCGACTGGGCAGTTTCGCTGGAAAAGGGGTACGTGCCGCAGAATCAATTTCCGGCGAAGTACCAGTTCAACGTGACCGCCGACAGTTGCACCACCGACTACATTGTGTACGGACTCACTGTAACTTCAGGGACGCAGGCCAATCTGGTCGGGATCAACAACCTCTACACGGGTGGGACTCTGCTGTGCAATAGCGGGACGCCCTGGGTGTCGTTCGCCTATAACACGGTGACGCAGACCGGAGGTCAGATCAAAACGTCTCCCGTGATTTCGCCCGACGGAACAAAAGTTGCATTTGTGGAAAGCACAAGCGGTGGCTCGTACTTCCACGTTCTGCTGCTGCCGAGTCCGATTCCGACGTCGCCATCACAAGATGGCACAGTATTGGTCCCGCTGACTCCCAGTTCGTGCACGACCCCGACGACAGCGGGCTGCATGACCAGCTTAACTATCCAGACCAGCGCGACTGATTCGAATTCCTCGCCGTGGGTGGACTACAACACGGATACCGCATACGTAGGAGCCGACAACGGATTGCTCTATAAGATCACACCAGTATTCGGCGGCGGCGCGCCGGCGCTGATCAGCACCGGAGGCTGGCCGGTCACGGTCTCAAACCAGGCCACCAAGGTGTTGACCGCGCCGGTGGTCGATGACAGGGCAGGTCTGATTTTTATCGGGGACGGGGAAGGCTACCTGTACTCGGTCAGCATGGCTAGCCCCGGTGGAACGTACGCGGCGCGGGTAGAGGTCGGGTGGGCAACGCACGGAGCAGGCACCGGAGTTGTGGATCCGCCGATTGTAGTGACCGATCCCGCCAATTCCACGACCGATCAAGTGTTCGCTTTCACCGGATGCAGCGTAGTGTTGGGCGTCGGCGGAGCCGTTAGCCAAGTTCCAGCGAATTTCACGAGCTCCACAACGCTGTCAACCAGCGACACAGTGGATTTGGGATCGGCGACCGGAGCCGGTGATTGCACGGGGAACAACGTACACTCGGGAACGTTTGATAACGCATTTTGGCTGAACGGCTCAACATCGGGACACATGATTGCCTGCGGATTCGTGAACAAAGGTGGCACGCCCGCGCCTCCAGAGATGTACATGTTTCCCTTCACCGCCGGCCAGCTTAACAATGGCACTGCAGCCAGTTCTACCTTCCAGATAAACACCACGAAGGGGGACGAGTGTTCTCCGCTGACTGAGTTCTACAACCAAACGACAGACCGGCTGTTCTTCGGCGTGGGATCGACCGATGGATACCTGGAGAGTTCTACGATCACAACAGCGCTGAGCACGCCGACCTGCGTGGGCGCACCGACCTCCACTTGTGTGACGTCGCCAAGCGCTCTCGGAGGGACAAGCGGAATCGTGATCGACAATCAACTGTCGAACGGCGGGACGAACATCTATTTCTCAACCCTCGCCGCGGGGTCGGTGAACGGCCAGAAGTGCAATGTGACCGGCGGAACTGCAAATCCTTATTGCGCCGTGAAGCTGACCCAGTCGGGGTTGCAGTAGCGGCTTGCAGAATGTGTGCTCTGAAGTCCCTTCAAGCCTCTGCTTACTGATACTCCTTCAACAAACATCACCGCAGTAAACTCCGGGCTGATCCTCGCTTCGTAAAGTTATGCAAATCGTAAAGTTATGCAAAGATTGCGGGAATCCTGGTTTCTTACGCAACTCTCGGTTCATAATTCCGTTTATACGGGTAGACCGATTCTTTGAATTAAGGAGAACACCATGTTTAAGCAATCCCTGCTCACTCTCGCGGCGGCCGGCCTCATTTCGATTGCCGTACCTTTCGCGACGGCGCAGAATAGCCCGTCACCCTCAAACGACCAGCAAGCCCAGCCCATGCAGGATAACGGCGGCCGCCACCATGGCCCGCCCGATCCGGCTGAGCGGACCAAGGAGCTGACCAAACATCTCAAGCTGACTACTGATCAGCAAGGCAAAGTGCAGCAAGCGCTGGAGTCTCAACGCTCGCAGATGGAGAGCCTGCACCAGGACAGTTCGCTTTCCCAGGACGATCGCCGCAGCAAGATGATGGAGATTCGCAAAAGCACCGATGACCAGATCCGCGGACTCCTCGACTCTAATCAGCAGAAGAAATGGGACGAAATGCAGGCCAAGCGCCAGCAATGGAAGCAAAACGGCCACGGTGGCCCGCAAGGCGGCCCACCACCCCAACAGTAGTTTTCTTGCAGACAAAGCCGGTCGTTCTCTCGCAGTGACAACTCCGAGAGACGACCGGCTTTCAACACATCTGACTTTCCCTTCCACACTTGAAGTTCTGCTTCCCTCGTCCCGCGATGGGGCGCTGCGGCAAACTCCTCTCGCAGAGCCCGCACCCGGCGCTCGCTTTTCACTGCCCCGCCTTTCTGGTACTGTTTTGAGTCCGTTGCCGCTGGTTCCCGTAACATGTGACGAGTGTCACAACGGAACTGCGCGTGGTTCGGTAGTATTCGAGTTGAAGTTTCTACGTGGGGAGGATTAACCGCGTGATTGTTGGAGTTCCAAAGGAAAGCTATCCCGGAGAGCGCCGGGTCGCGCTTGTCCCCGCCGTCATCCCCACGCTTGCCAAGGCTGGACTCGAAGTGGTGGTGGAGTCGGGCGCTGGCGATGCGGCCGGTTATGCTGATTCGGTGTATGTCGAGAAGGGCGGGAAGATTGTTCACGACCGCGCCGAAGTATTCAGTGCAGCTGACATTGTCGTGCAGGTGCTTTGCTACGGTTCTAACGACCTGACCGGCAAGGCTGATCTTCCTCTGCTGCGTCGCGATCAGGTGCTGATCGGTTTTCTGCGCCCCTTCGGTTCTGCCGAGGCCATTCAACGGATTGCCGCCGCCGGTGTGACTTCATTCTCTGTTGAACTGGTCCCGCGCACCACACGCGCGCAAAGCATGGATGCGCTTTCCTCCATGGGAACGATATGCGGCTACAAAGCAGTGCTGTTGGCCGCTGAAACATCCATCAGGATATTTCCCATGATGACGACAGCCGCAGGCACCATCACACCGGCGCGTGTGTTTGTGATCGGGGCCGGAGTTGCGGGATTGCAAGCCATCTCCACAGCGCGCAGGCTGGGTGCGGTGGCGTCGGCGTATGACATGCGGGCTGCCTCGAAAGAGCAGGTGCAGAGCCTCGGCGGCCGTTTCGTCGAGTTGCCGATTGAAGCGCAGAACGCGCAGGATGCCCGCGGCTACGGCACCGCCCAGGATGAAACTTTCTACGCTCGGCAGCGCGAATTGCTCACTCGCGTGGTGGCGGAGAGTGATGTAGTCATCACGGCGGCGGTGATTCCCGGCAAGAAGTCTCCGGTGCTGATCACCGCTGACATGGTGAAAGGAATGGCGCCGGGCTCGGTGATCATCGACCTGGCCTCGGAGCGCGGCGGCAATTGCGAACTCACGCGCACGGGAGAAACCGTGAAAGAATACGGCGTCTCGATTATTGGAGCCATCAATCTGGCCAGCAGCGTCCCATACCACGCCAGCCAGATGTATGCTCGCAATGTGGCCGCGTTTCTTGCCTACATGGTGAAGGATGGCAAGTTGCAGCTTAACCAGCAGGACGAGATTATTCGCGAGACCATGGTCACTCATGGCGGTGAAATCGTGAACGCTAGGGTGCGGGAGTTTTTCAAACTGCCGGCGCTGGTAGCGGCAGGATAGATTTCCGAGGTGGGTTTACTAAGCCGAGGACTGGAGAACTGGAGAATCCTATGGGCGACAAGCTGATCGATTCGCTGTTCATTTTCATGCTGGCCTGCTTCATTGGTTTTGAGGTCATCCGCCACGTTTCGCCCTTGCTGCACACTCCGCTGATGTCGCTGACCAACGCACTCGACGCTATCGCCGTCGTGGGCGCGATTGTGCTGGTAGGTGAACGCAAGAGCACGTTCGCAACGGTACTGGGCACGATCGCCATCGTCGCTGCCACCAGCAACGTAGTAGGCGGATTTTTTATCACCGACCGCATGCTCAAGATGTTCAAGAGCAGCCGTCCGAACAAGTAAGCTTTCTGAACAAAATCCTATTCAGAAAATGTGTCGAGTAAGCCACTGAAGAAAACATGAACGCGTTCGCGGGAAGCCAGTACGCCATCGAAGCCATTTATCTGATCGCCAGCGCCTTGTTTATTTTGTCGCTGAAGTGGATGAGTTCGCCCACCACTGCCCGCCACGGGATTTGGGCAGGCGAATTCGGAATGCTGCTGGCCATCGCCGGCACTCTGCTGCACCACGGCATCGTCGACTATAAGTGGATTGCGGTGGGGCTGGTGCTGGGCAGCGGCATCGGCATTCCGCTCGGCATGGTGCACATGACCGCAGTTCCGCAGCGGACTGCGCTCAGCCACGCCTTTGGCGCTCTGTGCGTAACTTTGGTCGGTACGGCGGAGTTTTATCTGGGAACACAAAACAACTCGAAGTTCGGATTGTCAGTGCTCTCGATGGAAGTGATTCTCGGAGGGCTGACGTTTACCGGCAGTTTGATGGCGGCGGGAAAGTTGCAGGAAATCCTTCCGCAGAGACCCATCACCTATAAAGGACAGAACCTCGTCAACTTCCTGCTGTTCGGCGTCGCCCTCGCCAGCGCAGTTTATCTAGTGCTTCACCCGGAGGCGAGGCAGTTATTTCCGCTGATCGTTGGCGTGTCGCTTCTTTTCGGCGTTCTGCTGGTGATCCCAATCGGCGGCGCCGACATGCCGACCGTCATCTCGCTGTTGAATGGCTACGCCGGATTGTCTGCGGCGGCAATGGGATTCGTGCTTCAGAATAAGTTGCTGATCATCGCCGGCGCACTCGACGGATCTTCGGGACTGATTCTTTCGGTCATCATGTCGAAGGCGATGAACCGGTCATTCACCAACGTTTTGTTCGGAGCCTTCGGGCAAGTGCAGGCTGCAGCCGCCGGGAGCGCGGAAGCCCGGCCCGTGCACAGCGCCACGGGCGAGGAAGCTGCTGCAATTCTTTCGGCCGCGAATAAAGTGGTGATTGTCCCCGGTTACGGCATGGCGGTGGCGCAGGCGCAGCACAAGGTACGTGAACTCTATGACATCCTTACCAAGAAGGGCGTCGATGTTCGCTTCGCCATTCATCCCGTCGCCGGACGCATGCCCGGCCACATGAACGTGCTGCTGGCCGAAGCCGACATCCCTTACGATCGCCTTATCGAGATGGATGAGATCAATGGCGACTTCCCGCAAACCGACGTTGCACTAGTGATCGGCGCCAACGACGTGACGAATCCCGCCGCGCGCAGCGATGCTTCCAGTCCCATCTTCGGCATGCCGATTCTTGACGTCGATAAGGCCCACACCGTGATGGTGATCAAGCGCAGCATGAGCCCCGGCTTCGCCGGCATCGACAATCCTCTGTATTACCTCCCGAACACACTCATGCTCTTCGGCGACGCCAAGCAGTTTGTGGGAGCGATTGTTCGCGAGTTGAGCGGCGGTCACTGACAGTTCCGCTGCGGCGAACGAAAACGTTGATGAGAATATGCGAACCCTGCTCATCGTGATTGGGATTTTTCTTCTTGCGACGCTTGCTGCGGCACAAGCGCAGCCCCAGCTCAACCTCATGCCCATGCCCTCCGCGGTGCAAACTGGGACGGGGCAACTCCTGATTGATCGAACGTTTTCGGTTTCGGTCACAGGTTTTCACGATGCGGCGTTAGCACGTGGCGTCGACAGATTTGTTTTCGAGCTTTCACGGCAAACCGGAATGTCGCTCAACCGCAATGAGGTGAAACTTGCCAGCCCCACCCTGCTGATCCGTGCCGAACATCGCCGTGAGGAAGTGCAGAAACTCGTAGAGGATGAATCTTACGCGTTGATCGTGGAGCCGTCAGGGGCGAAGCTTACGGCGCCAAATCCTCTGGGCGTTTTGCACGGCCTTCAGACCTTCCTGCAATTGGTGGAGACGACCGGGACGGGATTTGCCGTACCTGTGGTCACGATCAATGATCGGCCGCGATTCCCCTGGCGCGGTTTGCTCATCGACGTTAGCCGTCACTTCATTCCGCTGGATGTGCTCAAGCGCAATCTGGATGGGATGGTGGCGGTAAAGATGAACGTGCTGCACTGGCACTTGTCCGACGATCAGGGCTTTCGAGTCGAGAGCAAAGAGTTTCCCAAGCTTCACGGAATGGGCTCCGAGGGACTTTTCTACACGCAGGATGAAATCCGCGAATTCCTGGCGTACGCGCATGATCGCGGAATCCGCGTGCTCCCTGAGTTCGACATTCCCGGCCACAGCCGCTCATGGTTTGTTGGGTATCCGGAGCTTGCCAGCGGGCCGGGACCATACACGCTGTGGGGCGGCGGTATCGACCCGATCATGGATCCCACCGAGGAGTCCACCTACAAGTTCCTGGACAAGTTCATTGCGGAAATGGCCAGGCTGTTTCCCGACGCCTACTTTCACATTGGCGGAGACGAAGTCGACGGCAAACAGTGGGACGCCAATCCGAAGATCCAGGCCTTCTTACGCTCCCATGGCATGAAAAGCAATCAGGATCTGCAAGCCTACTTCAATCAACGTTTGCAGAAGATCCTGACGAAGCACCACAAAATCATGATCGGATGGGATGAAATTCTGCATCCCGATTTGCCGAAGACGATTGTGGTGCAATCCTGGCGCGGGCAGGAGTCGCTGGCCGCCGCGGCGCGCCAGGGTTACAGCGGCCTGCTTTCCTTCGGCTATTACCTCGATTTGATGTGGCCGGCATCGCAGCACTATGCCGTCGATCCAATGAGCGGCGCGGCTGCGACCGTGACTCCCGAAGAAAAGACCCGCATTCTCGGCGGCGAGGCGTGCATGTGGGCGGAATGGGTAAGTCCAGAAAACGTCGACTCGCACATCTGGCCGCGAAATGCGGCCGTGGCTGAGCGGCTGTGGTCTCCGCAGCAGGTCACGGATGTGGACTCGATGTATACGCGACTCAATGCGCTCAGCCTGCGTCTGGAGTGGCTGGGCCTGACACACAGGTCGGCGCGCATGTACATGCTGCGTCGCATGGCGGGAACGGATTCTCTCTACCTGCGGACGCTGGCGGAACTGGTGGAACCTGTCAAGGACTACAAGCGCGAGGAAAGTTTGAAGGGACCAATCGACTTCCATGCGCCCCTTATCCGCATGGTCGATGCGGTCTATCCTGAAAGTGATCTGGCACGAAGCTTTCGCGATTTGGTGCAGAACTATATTCGCGGCGGCTACAGGGACAAAGTTGCCGAAGGACTGATTCGAAGCCACCTAAAGACCTGGCAGGATAACAACTCTGCATTGCATCCGATGCTCGAGCAATCCTTCCTGCTGCACGATGTCGAGCCTCTATCTGAGAACCTCTCGGCTCTCGGTGCCGCGGGACTACAGGCGCTCGATTACCTGGACAAGTCTGTGGTGTCCCCCGAGTCGTGGCGGACGCAACAACTAACGTTGGTTGAGCAGGCCAAGACGCCGACAGCGAACCTCCTGCTGATCGTGGTCAACCCTATCCAGCAATTAATCGAGGCGAGCGGGAGTGCAGCGCAGCGGCAGTAAGGTTGTAGCCCGCCGACCCAGGACAGCCCTCCTTCGGCGACACCAAGCAGTCTATACCCACGCAAATCCAGCGGCGTACGCTCGTTCGCCTTCCACTTCTGCTCCACTCCGTCACGAAATAACCCGCCCAGTTACTAATGTACCCGCCGGATACGCGTTATCCGAGTGCTCAGGCGATTCCTCATCAATAATGGATATTCAACGGTGGGCTCTGTCGGAGACCAGCGGCGGTGAATGACTAACCTCTTCGATTCCTGCAAAGGAAACCATAGCTGAAGTATGTCTACTGGAACGCGCAAGGTAGAGACGACTCAAGCATTACCGCAGGCGTTGGCCCAACTCGACGAACAAGTTCTAGCCATGGTCACAGCCCATGCCGCACTACCTGAAATTCTGGAAACCGTGTGCCGCAACATCGAGAAACACGATGGCGGCCTGTTGTGCTCCGTTCTCCTGCTTGATGCTGACGGAAAGACCTTGCGCCATGGAGCCGCGCCTTCGCTGCCGAGAGAATATAGTCAGGCCGTCGACGGAGTCGAGAGTGGTCCCTGCGCCGGATCTTGTGGCACAGCTGTCTATCGCCAGCAGCAGGTCATAGTCTCCGATATTGCCACCGACCCGCTGTGGGCGAACTGCCGCCATCTGGCGCTGGCTCACGGTCTGCGGACCTGCTGGTCGACTCCGATTGCATCGCAGGATGGCAGCATCCTGGGAACTTTTGCTATCTACTATCGTGAGCCCCGCACACCCGATGAGCAGCATCTGCAACTGATTGCCCGTGCCACCCATCTGGCCGCCATCGCGGTGGAATGGGATCGGGACAAGGCCGAACTCAGCGCGGCTGAGAATCGCTATCGCACGCTGGTCGAGCGACTGCCCGCGGTCACATACGTGGCTGAACTCGGCGCCTGCGGCCGCTGGCACTATGTGAGCCCGCAGATCGAGCCGATGTTGGGCTTCTCACCCGGAGAATGGCTTGCTGATCCCGCGAACTGGATCGGCCGCGTGCATGCGGAAGACCGCGAGAGTGTACTGTCAGTGGAAGAGCACTTTCAGAAAAACCGCGACCTGTTTCAGGCGGAGTACCGCATGCTCGCTCGCGACGGCAGGATCCTGTGGTTCCGCGACGAGGCCGTCATGCTGCCTACCGCAGAGAACCAGCCTTGCTTGATGCAAGGCGTCATGTATGACATCACCGAGCGTAAGCGGCTCGAAGATCAACTCCGTCACTCGCAGAAGATGGAAGCTGTGGGGCTCCTCGCCGGAGGCATTGCCCACGACTTCAACAACCTGCTGATGCTCATTCAGGCTCACAATGAACGGCTGCGCGCCGAACTGGTTCCCGGCGCTCCTGCCCTCAGAGAGTCCCGGGGAATTGAACATGCAGTGGCCCGGGCAGGTAGCCTCACCAGCCGTTTGTTGGCTTTTAGCCGCAAGCAAGTGCTCCAACCCAAAGTGATGAGCTTGAACGAGGTGCTGAGCGAAGTGGCAAAAATGCTGGACCGGCTGATTGAAAAGAATATTGCTCTGCGGGTTGCGCCGGCTCCGCAGCTTTGGCCGGTCAAGGCTGATCCCTCTCAAGTGGAGCATCTGATCATGAATCTTGCGGTCAATGCCCGGGATGCGATGCCGCAAGGTGGCCAACTACACATTGAGACCGCGAACGCGGAGATCGGCGCCGCGCATCCCCGGCTGCGTGACGGCGTACGGCCAGGCCAGTACGTGATGCTCGTCGTTCGCGATAACGGCGTCGGAATGGATAGTGAAACGCAGGCCCACATGTTTGAGCCCTTCTTCACCACCAAGGAACCTGGAAAAGGAACTGGGCTCGGACTGGCCATAGTCTATGGGGTGGTAAGGCAGATCGGTGGATGGATCCACGTCGACAGCAAACCAGAGCGAGGCACAACGTTCGAAATCTATCTTCCGCGAGCCGAAGAAACCAAAGCTCCGGCAGAGGTCGGCAAGATCTTGGACCTCGCCGCCGTGCCCAAGGGCACGGAGACCATTCTCCTGGTGGAAGATGAGGTGGGTATTCGCGAACTGGCATCCGATTTTCTGCGGGGGCGGGGTTACGTGGTGCTCGCTGCGATGGACGGCAACGAAGCTCTGCGCATCTCCGAAGGACACGAAGATCTGATCCACGTTCTGGTCACTGATATCGTCATGCCCAACGTGGGAGGTAAAGAATTGGCGCAGCGCCTCAGGCAGGTACGCCCGCAAATCAAGGTGCTGTTGATGTCCGGCTACCCGGACCACCCAGCGCTGGCCAGCGCCGATCTCGACGTGCAGACGACCGTCCTGCAGAAACCTTTTTCACTCGACTTGCTGGCGCACAAGGTTCGCAGCTTGCTCGACCAGCAATAAGGGCCGATCGGCGGGCCATCATGATATTCTAGTAACTCCAGCTGCGTACCGTTTTGGCGGAAATTCCCCGCAGTTCCAGATGAATGCTTCCTGAAGAAGCTTTCCAGTCGAAGCCCGGAAGAAGAGAAACAACAAATCATGCTTTCAGTCAGTAATGTTTCCATGCGCTACGGCGCCAAAATTCTGTTTGATGAAGTCTCGGTGGCGTTTACGCCTGGCAAGCGCTATGGCCTGACCGGGCCCAATGGCGCGGGTAAATCTACGTTCATGAAACTCCTTAGCGGTGAGCTTGAACCGCAAAAAGGCACCGTTGTGCGTCCGCGGAAGCTCGGAGTCTTGAGCCAGGACCAGTTTGCTTTCGATGCCTTCACTGCGATCGACACCGTGATCATGGGCAACAAGCGCCTGTGGACGGCCATGCAGGAGCGCGACGCGATCTATGCGAAGCACGACATGACTGACGAAGACGGCATGAAACTCGGCGAACTCGAAGGCATTGTAGGCGAAGAAGACGGATACACAGCGGAGAGCGACGCGGCGATCTTGTTACAGGGTCTGGATATTCCAGACGAGGCGCATTCCCGTAAGATGAGCGAACTGCAAGGTGGACAGAAAGTTCGCGTGCTGCTGGCGCAGGCGCTGTTCGGGCATCCGCAGGCCTTGCTGCTGGATGAGCCTACGAACAATCTGGATTTGGATTCGATCCACTGGCTACAGGGATTTCTGAATGTATACGACGGCGTGGTCATCGCGATCTCGCACGACCGGCACTTCCTGAACAGTATTTGCACGCACATTGCCGACATCGACTACGAGACCATCATTACCTACACCGGGTCGTACGATGAGATGGTGCTGGCCAAGACACAAGTACGATCGCAGATTGAGTCGCAGAATGCGCAGCGCGAAAAGAAGATTGCGCAACTGACCGAATTCATCGCGCGCTTCTCCGCCGGAACGCGATCAAGTCAGGTGCAGTCGCGGCGCAAGGAAGTCGAACGGTTGCAGGTAACGGAACTGGCCAAGTCGAACATCCAGCGGCCTTACATCAAGTTTGAGCAGAAGCGGCCCTCGGGCAAACATATTCTTGAAGTCGAGAATCTGAGCAAGGCGTATGGCGACAAACAGGTCATTCGCGATTTCTCGGCCAGCATCACGCGCGGAGAAAGAATTGCGCTGATGGGCCGTAACGGAGCCGGAAAGACCACACTGGTGAACGCGCTGCTGGCGAATTCTCCGACTACGCCGGAAGCTGAGTTGCGCAAAACCAGCGGCTACGACGGACCGTTCGTCGACTCCGGAAAAGTAATCTGGGGGCACGAAGCGTCGATCGGATATTTCGCGCAGGACCACCGCAGCCTGATCGAAGGTGGAACGACGGTTCTGGAGTGGTTGCATCAGTGGAATCCGGCGGCTGTGAGCGAAGAGATTCGCGGCTTGCTGGGGCAGATGCTGTTCGCGCGCGAGGAAGCGACGAAATCCACCAGCGTTCTTTCCGGCGGCGAAGCAGCGCGACTGCTTTTCTGCAAGCTGATGCTGCAGAAACCGAATGTCCTGGTGCTCGATGAGCCCACGAACCATCTGGATCTTGAGGCCATCAACGCCCTGAACATCTCATTGCAGCGCTACCAGGGAACGGTGTTTCTGGTCACCCACGACCACGACCTGATCGACGAAGTCGCCACGCGCATCTGGCACTTCGAAAGCGACCACAAGCTTACGGATTTCAAGGGAACGTACGAGGAATATCAGGCGGCGGTGGCTGTCTAGGCGAAACCGAGATTCCTCGCTTCGCTCAGAATGACAAAGTAAAGTGCTCGGAATGACAGGGTTATCGGCGAATGCACCATTCACGGTGCATGTAAATCAACCAGGTTCTCCACAGATTTCCACAAGCGTTTGCAGTTGCGTTTGCAGGCGCAAGTTGCGGATAATGGCGGCGGGGACGTACTTGCGCGGTCCAAGCGCGGGACTTAAGTAGAGCTGTGTACAGTCGAGCTGATTTACTTAGAATTCTTCACCTTACACCGCGCCAGTTGGCAAGCTGGGAGCGGGCGGGGCTGATTGCGGCCTCTCCGGCCTACTCTTTTTCCGACCTGCTGAAGATCAAGAAAGTTCGCGACCTTTGCGCGATGAGAGTGCGCCCGGCAGTGATCCGGCAATCGCTCGAAGCCATGCAGAAGCAGGCATCGGGCATGGGCAATCCCCTGCTCGAATCCGGAGTCTCTTCCACCAGCAAGCATCGGGTTGCATTCCGTCACGAAGGCCGGCTGCTGGAGCCGATCGCGGGACAGTTCGTCATGGACTTCGCGACCCGGGAAAAAGTCGTGACCAGCACGCCGATTCCCACGCCACAGCCTGGTCCGCAAGAAGACGATGCTGCCGTCTGGTTCGCCCGCGGCATCGCGCTCGAAGAGGATCCCACGACGCAGACCGAAGCGCTGGCGGCCTACCAGAAGGTGCTCGAGTTTCAGTCCGATCACGCCGCCGCGCACATCAATCTCGGCACCCTCTACTACAACCGGCAGGATTTCGCGCTGGCCGAGAGGCACTACCGCGCTGCCTTGCAGGCCGACCCTCGCTACGCGCTGGCCTATTTCGATCTGGGTAACGTTCTCGATGAGACCGGGCGGGTACAAGAGGCGATCCAGACGTACAAGATGGCGATCCAACTCGCCCCTACCTACGCCGATGCGCACTACAACCTCGCGCTCGCCTTTGAAAAAACTCGCGAGCCGCGCAAGGCGCTGAAACACTGGCAGGCCTACATCAAGCTCGACACTACTGGCCCGTGGTCCGTTCACGCGCGCAATCAGATCCAGCGCATTCTGCAGGCGGACGCGTTGAAACTGGTGCATAGCCGGAGTCCGCGATAGACTCCGAACCGGAGCCTCGCCGTCCATCCCGCTGGAAACTGAAGGCGGCCTTCTGGCTTACTATTCCGATTTGGTTGGTGTTGATCGTCGAGGGTATCGGCGACTCGTTGTATAACTCCCCGCTTCGTACTGGCCGTTTTCGAGATGTGATCGTGATGGGCACCGCGGCGGTCGCCGCCATTTCGCCCTTGTTTTGGATCGCAGCGGCGCTGATCGGATTCAGTGGCGCGCGCGCACGGGTCGTTCCGCGTCGTTGGAAAAGGGCAATTTGGCTCTTGCTAGCTCTAGCGTTTTTGTCCACCATGTATAGCTGTGTCATGTCATGCGGCGGACATCCAACCTGGATTAAGGGTTATGACGGATAAGTTTCGGGAGTCCAGGATCAGAAATAACTGAGCGTCAGGCGCGGGTGTTCTCCAGATGCTAGAATCCTAAGTCTGCTATTCCTCCGTTTGAAGGTAATCGCGTATGTCCGAAATGACCTTGCAATCCTCTGTTCCCGCGCCCCTGACCGCCCTAACCGAAGACGAGATTCTCTTCCGTGACAACATCCGTCAGTTTGCCGACGAGAGAATCCGTCCGCTAGTGAAAGAGATGGACGAGAAGGGCATCTTCGATAAAGCTCTCATCCACGAATTCTTCCAGCTCGGGATCATGGGGATCGAAATCCCCGAGCAATATGGCGGAGGCGGCGCAAAGTTCTTTGAGGCGATCTTAGCTGTAGAGGAATTGTCCAGGGTCGACGCATCGGCGGGCGTGGTGGTCGATGTGCAGAATACGCTGGTCAATAATGCTCTTCTGCGCTGGGGCAGCGCTGAACAAAAAAAGCGCTATCTGCCAAAGATGGCGGCCGATACTTGCGGCGCCTATGCATTGAGCGAGGCCAGTTCCGGCTCCGACGCATTTGGCTTGCAAGCGCGCGCCACGCTCAAAGGCGCCGACTACATTCTCAACGGCCGCAAGCTCTGGATCACCAACGGCAAAGAAGCCGGATTATTCGTCCTGTTCGCCACGATCGACCCCGCCGCCGGATACAAAGGCATCACCGCATTCCTGATCGAAAGAGATTTTCCCGGATTCAGCGTCGGCAAAAAGGAAGACAAGCTCGGCATTCGCGCTTCTTCCACCTGCGAACTGATTCTCGAAGACTGTCGCGTGCCCAAAGACAACGTGCTGGGCGAACCGGGAAAAGGCTACAAGATCGCGATTGAGACGTTGAATGAAGGCCGCATCGGCATCGGTGCGCAGATGCTCGGAGTCGCCCGCGGAGCCTGGGAATTCGCCGCCAAATATGCCGTTGAGCGCAAGCAGTTCGGCAAGGCGATCGCCGAGTTTCAAGGGATCCAGTTCCAGATCGC
>Ga0187871_10000225_pt1 | contig 52763 bp, 48 predicted proteins | sample June2016WEW_16_1_FD_132988 | JGI IMG/M metagenome (GOLD analysis project Ga0187871, IMG submission 132988) | Peatland microbial communities from SPRUCE experiment site at the Marcell Experimental Forest, Minnesota, USA - June2016WEW_16_10 | ecosystem: Environmental > Terrestrial > Soil >...
ATCGGCTACCTGCTGATCGGCACCGATAATTCGGCGCGCAAGCAGGTGGAAGCGGAACAGATGAAGCTCGATCAGCGCCTGCGCGACCAGCAGTTCTACACGCGCTCCCTGATCGAATCCAACATCGACGCGCTGATGACCACCGATCCGGCCGGCATCATCACCGACGTCAATAAGCAGATGGAGGCGCTGACCGGCTGCACGCGCGACGAGCTGATCGGCGCGCCGTTCAAGAACTACTTCACGGATCCGGGGCGGGCCGAAGCGGCCATCAAGCTGGTGCTGCGCGATAAGAAGATCACCAACCACGAGCTCACCGCTTGTGCGCGGGATGGCAAGACCACCGTGGTGTCCTACAACGCGACCACCTTCTACGACCGCGACAGGAAACTGCAGGGCGTGTTCGCCGCCGCGCGCGACGTCACCGAGCGCAAATTGCTGGACCAGGCGATCGAGGAACAGAATATCGAGCTGAAGAGGGCCAGGGCCGCGGCGGAAAAGGCCAACCTCGCGAAATCGGATTTTCTTTCCAGCATGAGCCATGAGCTTCGCTCGCCGCTGAATGCGATCCTGGGCTTCGCCCAGCTCATCAATTCCGATTCCCCGCCGCCCACCCCCTCCCAGACGGAAAGCATCGATCAGATTCTGCACGCGGGCTGGTATCTGTTGGAACTGATCAACGAAATCCTGGATCTCGCGCAGATCGAGTCCGGAAGGTTGGCGCTGTCGCGGGAACCGACTTCGCTGACCGAAGTGATGTTGGAATGCCAGGCCATGATCGAGCCGCAGGGGCAAAAGCGCGGCCTCAAAATGACTTTTCCAGTGTTCGACGTCCCTTGCTTTGTGGATGCCGACCGGACCCGTTTGAAGCAGGTTCTCATCAACCTTCTTTCCAACGCGATCAAGTACAACCAGCCGAACGGAACGGTAACAGTGGAAGTGGACCGCACCAAGGGTACCCCGGAACGGGTTCGCGTAAGCGTGAAAGACAGCGGCGCGGGCTTGCCTCCGGACATGCTGACGCAACTTTTTCAGCCTTTCAACCGTCTCGGACAGGAGAGAAACGCCGAAGAAGGCACCGGTATCGGCCTGGTCATGAGCAAGCGGCTGGTGGAACTGATGGGAGGCCAGATCGGCGTCGAGAGCACCGTGGGCTTCGGCAGCGTGTTCTGGTTCGAACTGAACTCGACGGCGGCGCCGCGTCTGGCAGTCGACAAAGCCGAAGCCGCGGCAATTCCACAAGCGCAGGTTCCGCACGGCGCGCCTCTGCGCACCCTGCTTTATGTAGAAGACAACCCGGCCAACCTGAAGTTGATCGAGCAACTCATCGCGCGCCGCCCGGATATGCGTTTGCTGACTGCCCGAGACGGAGACTTGGGTATCCACCTGGCGCGCACCCACCAGCCGGAGGTGATTCTGATGGACATCAATCTGCCCGGCATCGGCGGCATCGAAGCCCTCAGGATACTTCGCGCGGACCCAGCCACGGCGCATATCCCCATCGTGGCCCTCAGTGCCAATGCCATGCCCCGCGACATCGAGAAGGGCCTGCAGGCGGGATTCTTCCGCTATCTCACCAAACCGATCAAGGTCGATGAGTTCATGTATACGCTGGACGTAGCGTTGGAATTCGCGCGGCAGGAGGCCGGCCTGGCCAAATGAGCCGGGAAGAAAGCCCATGGTCGGTCCAGCCGAGATTCTCAACGCCAACATCCTGATTGTTGACGACCGGGAAGCCAACGTGCGTCTGCTGGAGGGGATGCTGCGCATCGCCGGCTATACGTCCGTCCAGTCCACGACCGACCCGACCGAAGTCTGCGGACTGCACCGCAAGAACCGCTTTGGCCTGATCCTGCTGGATCTGCAAATGCCCGCCATGGATGGATTTCAGGTCATGGAGGGCTTAAAAGAAATCGAAACGGACGGCTATCTTCCGGTCCTGGTGATCACCGCGCAGCCGGATCACAAGTTGCGGGCGCTCGAAGCCGGCGCCAAGGATTTCGTCGGCAAACCGTTCGAGATGGCCGAGTTGCGCGCGCGTGTCCACAACATTCTGGAAGTGCGTCTGTTGCATCTGGAAGCCAAGAACTACAGCAAGGCGCTGGAGGAGACGGTACGGGAACTGGAGTCCAGCCGCGAGGTGATTCGTCTTAAGAACCTGGAAGAGCAAGAGCAGCGCGAGCGGGAACTGGCCTTGGCGCAGCAGACCCAGGAAAGCCTGTTGCCCCGCTGCCTGCCCCAGTTTGAGAATTTTCGAATCCATGGTTATAACAGTCCCACGCGCTATGTGGGAGGGGATTTCTACGATTTCCTGCCGCTAAGTTCAGGGGAATGGGTGGGCGTTCTGGCGGATGTCTCCGGCAAGGGGATGTCCGCGGCCCTGTTAAGTTCGATGGTGCTGGGCGCCCTCAGTATGGAATTCCGGGCGGGGACTCAAGCGCAGGAGGTATTGAACCGGATTAACCGTCTCCTCTGCGAAAAATCTCTTCCCTCCCAGTTCGTTACCCTGTTTCTCTTTCTTCTGCGGCCGAATGGCACGGGGCAATTCATCGGCGCCGGACATAATCCGGCCTATTTGTTCCGTTCCGCCACGGGGCGGATCGAAAAGCTTGTCTCGGAGCATCACTTCCTGGGGATGTTCGATTTCGCGTCTTATGAATCGCGCGCCTTCCATCTCGACAAAGGAGACATACTCGTGGTGTATTCAGACGGGCTGCCCGACGCGGAAAACGGACAGAAACAAATGTTCGGAGAGCAAATGCTGCTGGAAATCATTCGGCGGGAGGCTGCGTCGGGAAGTCAGGCGTTGAAGCAGAAGTTCTTGAAAGCCATCGAGGAATTCACGCAGGGCATGCCGCAAACCGACGACATCACTTTCTTGATCGTTGAAAAATGCCAGTGAGAGGCGCCGGCGACGGTGGCTTGTGAAGGAGTTCTTCGGCGGCCTGAGAAGCGAAACCGGCCAATGTCCGGACGGCGTGAATTATGGAGGGCGGCCAATCCTGGCCGCAGCCGCCTTTTAGGCGGCCAGAGCCGGCTGAAAGCCGGCTGCGGGCAGAATTGCCCGCCCTCCAATTGGCTCGCAGCCTGCTGCCCCACGATCGGGTTCCCACTTACACAAACAACGCGCGCCAGAGCGTGACCACCAGCGCGTGGGTCACCATGCTGGCGCGGATGCTCTCCGCCTGCTGGTACGCCCGGCCGTAGAACCAGCCGGCAACCGCCGCGGCCAGCGCGAATCTCCAGTTGGGGAATCCGCGAAAGCCGAGGTGGACCGCGCCGAAGAGAATGGATGTGCCGGCCAACGCCCAGGCGGGGCGGCCCGTCCACTGGACTATCCACCTTTGTAGCAGGCCGCGAAAGAAGAATTCCTCCGACAGCGCCACCACCCAAAGCACACCCACAAACGTAGCCGCGATTTTCCACGCGGGCATTCCGGGACCCGGGCGCACCAGGCGCGTGGCCCACGCCAGGGGGATGGCGGCGACCACGAAATAGAAGAAATGCCGCACACCGATCTTCCATTCGGCAAGGCTGGGCATGAATCCATAGCCCACGCCGCGGACGCGGCGCTCCACCAGCATGACCATGGCGCAGAGGCGCGTGAGCGCTACGTGGCCGAGGATTTCGAGATGCAGTCCGGGGTACGGCGACGTGTAGATCGGATCGAAGTATCCGCGCAGGACGACGGCCGCCACCAGGGCCAGGAACGCGCCATCCGCCAGCGGAGCGCCCGGCAAAATCGTGTACCAGAGACTCAACACGGCGGCCAGCGCGGCGAGTTGCGCCAGCGCCCGCCAGCGGAATTGGCCGGTATTTGTGGCGTAGAGGACATACGGCGCGACGAAAGAGACCACCAGCCACGCGGGACTGTGCTCGAAACGCGCGCGCACTTCCGCGAATGCGGGGACCAGATAGAATGGATATTCGACGAGGAAAGCGGCCAGAACCGGCAGCGCAACCCACGCAGGAATGCCTTTCGCACGAGCATATAACAAGCCCGCGGCGCTCAGCGCGGTCCAGCCGGCCAGCAGAGCCGCCCGGAAACCGGAGAGTTTCGCACGCGGGATCGCGTTACGCGAGTCTGGCGTCCCCATGAGTGGGGACGCGGCGCGCACGAGTGCGCGCGCCACGCGCGATTGGGTCATCGGCCTCATTTTAGCATTGGGGTGCGTGACGGCCTGCGCGCGCGCGCAGGAAGTACCGCCAAATCTGGCGCGCCACATCGCGCATGAAGAGAGCCAGACACAGGCCGCCCGCAACGAATACACCTACCGGCAAACCGTGGTGTTCGCGGAGTTGGACGCGCACGGCTCGGAAACGGGCCACTATCGCGAAGAGCGCGACGTGATCTTCTCGCCCGCGCACGATCGCACCGAACAGGCGATCGGTAAGCCTCTCGACACCCTGAAGCGCCTCAAGCTGACCGACGAGGACTTCCAGGACATACGCGGCATCCAACCGTTCGTGATGACCGAGGACCAGCTTTGGAATTACGAAACGAAGTTTCGCGGCGAGGAAAGCATCGACGGGGTGGATTGCTGGGTGCTGCAGGTCCGGCCGCGGCAGATCCTGCAAGGGCAGCGGCTGTTCGACGGGATGCTGTGGGCGGACAAGAAAGACTATTCCATTGTGCGCCTCGAAGGGCAGGCGGTGCCGCAGATGCTTAGCCGGAAATCCGAGAATCTGTTTCCGCGATTCACCACCGTGCGCCAGATCGTGGACGGCCGGCACCGCTTTCCGGTGGCCACTTATGCCGACGATACACTGCCCTTCAGCACGGGCCTGCTGCATGTGCGCATGACCATCCGCTACACACAATATAAGCGCTTCGGCGCGGACTCGGTCATCAAGTTCGACAAGCCCTGAGATGCCGATGCAGGGCCTTTGGCGCGAACCCGATTTCCTGAAGCTGTGGGCCGGCCAGGCGGTTTCGCAGGTCGGATCGTGGATCACTCTAGTCGGATTGCCGCTGATGGCCGCCCAATTGTTAAACGCCTCGCCGCTACAGATGGGCATACTGAGCGGCGTTGGCTCAGCCGCCATCCTGCTGTTCGGTCTGTTCGCCGGAGCGTGGGCCGACCGCCTGCGCCGCCGTCCCATTCTGATCTGGGCCGATCTGGGGCGCGCCGCCGTGCTGGGTACGGTTCCATTGGCCGCGGCGCTCGGCCGGCTGACCATGAGTCACTTATATGCGGTTGCCGCGGCCACCGCCATCCTGACCGTCTTCTTCGATGTAAGTTACCAGGCGTACCTGCCATCGCTGGTCTCGCCCGAGAACGTCCTCGAAGGCAACAGCAAAATGACCCTCTCCGAATCCATCGCGGGCGTGGTGGGTCCGGGGGTTACCGGCGCGCTCGTCGCGGCCATTACGGCGCCCATGGCGATCCTGTTCGACGCGATCTCGTTCGTGTGTTCCGCGATCTCGGTGTGGCTCATCCGCAAGCCGGAGCCCCGGCCGGAACCCAGCGCGGCGCCTCACATCGGGCGGGAGATCATGGAAGGCCTACGCGCGTCGTGGCGCGAACCGATTCTGCGCACACTGTTGCTGCGCACGGCGACGGCTTCCATGTTTTTGGGCTTCGGCGGCAGCCTGTATATTCTCTTTGCGGTGCGCGATCTGCATCTGGGCGCGGTGCTGCTGGGCGCGGTGATCGCCGTGGGTGGATGCAGCGGACTCTTCGGCGCGTTAGCGGCTGAGCGGCTGGTGCGCCGCATTGGCGTCGGTTGGTCCCTGATCGGCGCGGCCCTCCTGTCCGGCGTGGCGAGCCTGTTGCCGCCGCTGGCGCATGGATCGGTGGCGTGGTGCGCCTCGATTCTCGCCGTGGCGCAACTGGGCGACATGGCCTGGTCGATTTACAGCATCAACGCACTGACACTGCGCCAAGCCATCGCGCCCGGTCATTTACTGGGACGCGTGAACTCGGCCGCGCACCTGACATTCCACGGCGTGCTGCCGGCAGGCGCGCTCGCGGGAGGGGCGGTCGCGGAAGCGATCGGCTTGCGCGCCGCTATGTTCGTGGGCGCGGGCGGGTTTTTGCTCTCGACGCTGTGGCTGATATTTTCGCCCATTCGCCGGTTGCGCGAAATGCCGAAGGTGGAGGCCGCATGCTAGTCGCCCGCCGCTATGCATGGCGTGTCCTGCCACTGTTGCTGTTACTGGCGCTCTATTGGCCGGGGCTCACCAACTGGTTCTACCAGGACGATTTCGGCTGGCTCAACCTGCGGCATGATGTCCACTCGTTTCACGACTTAGGTCCGGCGCTGTTCGCTCCCAAAGCGCACGGCAACATCCGGCCGATAGGCGAGAATGCCTATTTCCTGGTCCTTTCCTCGCTGTTTGGCGTGGATGCGCTGCCGTTCCGCATCGTGGCATTCGTCACACAGATGGCCAGCCTGGTCTTGCTCGGCGGCATCGCCCACCGGCTGACCGGGTCGCGTACGGCGGGATTCTGGGCGCAAGTTCTGTGGATCGCCAATTCCCGCCTGGCCCCCGCGATGTGCTGGACTTCGATTTATAACCAGCTCCTGAGCGGCTTCTTCCTGCTATTGGCCTTCTGGTGCCTGCTGAGGAGGAATACCGCCGGACACTGGGCGGCGTTCGTGCTGGGCTTGGGGGCGCTGGAGACCAACGTGGTGTATCCGGCCATCGCGGCGGTTTACGCGCTGCTGTTCGCGCGGGAGTATCTGAAGAAGATCCTGCCGATGTTTCCGGTCTCGGCGCTGTTCGTCTTCGTTCACTTCCGCGTAGCACCGCCTCCGCACGATGGCGTATACGCATTGCATTTCGGCCGACAGATGTTCGGGACGCTTTGGACCTACTGGACATGGGCCCTGGGACCCTCGCGGCTGGCCGCCGCTGTACTGAGCTGCGCAATGCTGGGGCTGCTGGTGTGGAGTGCGCGGGCGCGGCAATGGACACCGCTGTTCGGCTTGGCGTGGTTCGTCATCGTCACTGGACCATACCTGCCGCTCAGCGATCACAAGATGGATTACTATCTGACCGTTCCGGTTGCCGGGCTCGCGCTCATGGGCGCCGCGGCGATCTTGTACGCGTGGCGATCGAAATGGATCTGGAAAGCCGCCGCGGGGGGGTGCGTGGCGCTCTATCTCGCTACATCGCTGCCGGCCGCATGGACCATCGCCCGATGGCATCATGACCGCGGCGCGCGCGTGGAAGAAATGGTTTCCGGCGTTGCCGCCATACACGCATTGGAGCCCGCCAAGGTCATCCTGCTCGATGGCATAGACGCGGACCTGTTCTGGTCCGGCATCGTGGATCTGCCATTCCGGGCGATGGAGATCCCGCATGTGTACCTGACGCCGGGGTCGGAATCGCGGCTTCAAGCGCCAGCGGACTTGGTAGTGAAATACATCCTGCCGCAGGCGCTGGCGCTGCACGCCTTGCAGCACGGTCGCGCGGTGGTCTATCAGGCGGACGGACCCATGCTGCGCAACGTGACGGTGCGCTACCGCGGAATGGCCGAGGCGCTGTGGAAGCCCGAGACGCCGCGTTTCATCAATCTGGGCGATAGTGCGTTCGCGGAGTATGCCGGCGCCGGTTGGGACGAATGCGACGGCGGGTACCGGATGCTGCGGCGGCTAGCCACGGTGAGGGTAGGCGGGCCACCCGGACCGGACGACCGTCTGTATATCGGCGTGTTTCGTACCACTGACTTTCGTCTCGGCGTGCGCGTGGATGACGCGGCTCTACAAACAGAGTTAGTGCAGCGAGGCGGCGAGCTGACGGAGTTGAGTGTCCGGCTGCCCGCCGCGCTGCTTGGAAGGCCTGAGATAGAAGTGACCCTTTCGAACGGTAACCCGGAGCCTCTGAAGTTCGGGTTTGTGGAAATTCGTTAGTGGGTCGTGTGAGCGATCTCTCCTTGCCGGAAAATGGCTTGGCCACCTTCGAGGCAGCGTGTGACCGGGTCAAAGATGGCTTGCCGCACTGGCCTTTGCTCCGAGGACACAGAAGGAGTCGGTGCGGGTGTGTCTTAGGGCCGGGTTTGGCAGTTAGCCCGTGAAGCGCTCCATAAACCGTGCGGGGGCATGCAGCGGCGTGAATCCGTATTGCGCGTAGAGACCGTGTGCATCCTGCGTGGCGAGTATCCAGCGGCGCAGGCCGGGCAAGCGCGGGTGGTCGACGATCGCACCAATCATCCACTTGCCGAGTCCGTGTCCTCGAAACTCCGGCAGCACGAAGACGTCGGCAAGCCAGGCGAACGTGGCGTAGTCGGTGACCACGCGGGCGAAGCCGATCTGCGTGGACCCTTTGTACACGCCGAAGGGCAGCGAGTTCTCGATAGAGCGGCGTACCACATCGAGCGACCGCCCCTTCGCCCAGTAGGCCGAGCCGCTTAGGTAGGCGTGAATCATGGCGATATCCAGCCGCGCCGGGTCGGTGCTGATTACGTATCCGCCTCTATGCCATTCGTCGGCCATGTAGACCAGGATACAGTTTACTGCGGCGCAGCCGCGACCACGCGCGATTCCACCTGAAACTTGCGGTAGTTGGAAAAGCTGGTATCCGCCTCGATGCGGTACTTCTTCACCAGCGCCAGCCGGGCCGAGGCCTTGGCCTCGATCCGTTTGGGCAGCCAGACTTCGTCGTTCACGCGCGTCATCTGCACATCCAGGCGCGCGCCTTTGCTCAAGCGGGCGACGAACAGGCCCCACGAGATGTTATCGGTCACCTCGGCTTCGGTCTTGACCCACTGATAGTCGGTTTTGTCGATCCAGAGCTTCCCGCGAAACTTGGGGAATAGCTTAGCCAGGGTGCTGCGCGCGCGATAGCCGGGGTGCGGCGTTCCTTCGACGACCCACGCGTCCCGGCCGTCGATTTGCCCTTCGCCGGCCAGCCGGAAGTCGAAGGCGTCCGGCACTTCATCCAAGGGCTCGCGCTCGCGCTGCCGCTTCCTTTCCCAATCCGCGATGCGGCGGGCGCGCTCGTCGGGCGTTTCTTTCTTGCGTTGGGCGATGCTGTCCGCGAGCTTCTTCTGTTCAATCCGCTCCTCTTCGGCAGATAAGCCGTGGTCGTCTTTACCTACCAGCCGGCGGTAGGGCGAGCCTTCCAACATGGTGACGTCGTAAAGCAGGATCTTGTGGGTTTTTACGTGTCCATCGGAATCCAACTCGCGGGTGTCGGACCGTTCCAGGAAGGTGTAATTGCGGGCGATGGCCAGGTTATGGTCCATCAGTTGGACAGAGCGCCGCACGATTTCGCGCGGATCCTGTGCGGCGGTCAGGGTACAGGCAGCGGCCAGGAGCAACACAGCACGCATTGAAATGATATACGCGCGGCAGGTGGGCGGAGTTGCAGTCACTTGATTCCGATGAAAGACAGCATGCGGCCGGCCTGCTCCTTGTCGCGGCGGTACGAGTGGAAGTCGTCTGCGCCGCACTTCGTGCAGAGCCGCGCCGCGTAGATTCGCGGATCGGGAACGCCCGCCGCGGCCAGCTGGCGGCGGTTGGCGTCCACCAGGTCGATGTGAGATGGAGCCGATTCGCCAAACTGCGCGGCTACATCCGCGCCGACTTCGTAGCAACACTTTCCGATGCCCGGACCGATGGCGGCGTGCAGGCGGCGCGGCTCAGTGCCGAACTGATTCGACATCGCGCGCACGGCATTCTGCGCGATGCCGGCGACTGTTCCGCGCCAGCCGGCATGCACGGCAGCGACCGCGCGATGCTCTTCGTCCACCAGCAGGATGGGGATGCAATCCGCGGTCTTGACGGCTACCAGATGCCCGGGCGTGCTTTCGAGCAGGGCATCGCCATCGCCCAACTGGCCGGTTCGGCCGTGGCCGGCCACGCAGATGTCCGAGTGGATTTGGTGCAGCGTTGCCGCGGTTGGTGGAGTTGAATGGCGCGTGCCGAAACCATGCTCCAGCCACGCAAATCGTTCGAGCGGGCGGACGCGGTAGATGTTCTGCGAATCTTTGTAAAACACTACGCGGGCTTCTGAATCTGGGCGATCATCACCTGCTCCTTGAACTGCGCGAGCATGGATTCGTCCAAGCGGACTTCGGTGGGCCGTTTCACCAGCGTGGTCATCTGATCGATCTTGTCCTGCAGCTTCAGCAGCGCGTAGAACAGGTTCTCCGGCCGCGGCGGGCAGCCGGTCACGTAGACATCCACTGGCACAATCTTGTCCACGCCCTGCAGCACGGCGTAGGTATTGAAAGGCCCTCCCACGCTCGAGCAGGCGCCCATGGAGATGCACCACTTGGGATCGGGCATCTGGTCCCAGATGCGCTTCAGGACCGGCCCCATCTTAAGCGTCACGGTGCCGGCCACGATCATCAGGTCGGACTGGCGCGGGCTGGGGCGGAAAACTTCCGCGCCGAAGCGCGCAATATCGAAGCGGGAGGTGCTGGAGGCGATCATCTCGATGGCGCAACAAGCCAGCCCGAAAGTGAGCGGCCAGAGCGCGGACTTACGCGCCCAGTTGAAAACGTAATCGACCGATGTCGTGACCACGTTACTGTCGAACTGGTTTTGGATAAACGACGCCACCGAAACCCTCCCCTTGAACCGTTATTCTATCACTCCGAATCGCTCACGCAGCGTGGCGGCGTACTCGGCCTCGCCCGGGAGATCGGTTTCCGTGCGACCGGCGAACGTAGTGACGATCAATCGCATGCCGCTGAGCGTGACGCGTCCCGCGGACGTGGCCAGGGTGCAGATTCGCGCCTGGGTGAAGTGGGATTCGGGCGACGTCTGGTGAAAGTGGCAGCGTTCGGCGAAATCGGTGAGCGCGCGCGGTTGGTACGTGAAGCGGTATTGCGGCGTCCAGTCGCCGCCGGCGTCGCGGCGCATCAGGACGCGATAGTCGCCGTCGGGAAGGATGAGATAGGCGGAAGCTCCCTGCGGCTGATCGGCGGCATCGTCGAGGCGCACAGGCAAACGGAATCCGTTGCCAAAGCCTACGTCTGCCAGCCAGGGTTCGTCGAGATCGACGCGAAGCGCCAGGTGATCGAGCGGCGCACTGAAGCCGCCGGCCTGCCTGGCGACTTCGGCGGAGAGCATGGTGACGCGGAAACCCAGTTCGCGCAGCAGCCCACAGAAGAGGCCGTTCAATTCGTAGCAGAAGCCGCCGCGGCGGCGGGTGACGATCTTATCGAACAGCGCCAGGCCGTCGAGCGACAGGCGCCGGCCGAGGTGAATATCGAGGTTCTCGAATGGGACCGCGTAGAGATGCGCCAGATGCAAGGCGCGCAGCGTATCGGGAGATACGTCGAGCGGGCCGGCGTATGCGATGCGCGCGAGGTAAGCCCGAATATCCAAGGCGTTAGCGTAACAGAGAAGCGATATGATGGATGCGGATGAAGGCACTTGTTTTCCTGCTTTGCGCCTTGGGCGCGGGGGCGTTCGCGCAACAGGTGGAACTGCCGCTGGCGAGCTTCACGGGCACGGTGCGGGAAATCAATTCGACCATGCTGAGGCTGGCCCGGCAAGATCAGGACGACCTGGATGTCTCTCTGACGCATAACACGCATTACTATTCGGGATCGCGGAAAATCAAGCGGGAAACCATCAAGCCGGGTGATCGGTTGTCTGTGGAAACCAAGCTGGATCTTTATCTGAAGCCGGAGGCGGTCAACGTGCGTGTGATGCCGCCGGAGAAGCCATAGGCCTCAGGCCAGGCCTGCGAAAGCCGCCCATAACCCGGCCAAATCGACAGTCACGCTGGGCAGGAACAGCGGAGTTACTGGACCACTTTCTGTTACCAGCCACTGGTTCAACGCGCCGGATTCATAGCGGTAGGAGGCGAATTGAGGCGGCTTGGGATCGAGGAGCCAGACTTCCGGCGCGCCGATACTCGCGTAGTCCGCCAGGAGTTCTTGAATGGAACCTTTGCGATTGGATGGCGACAGGCATTCGACGATCAACTCGGGCACGGCCCAGATATATGGATCGTTGGCAGCGGTCTCCGCACGATCCTGGAGGAGATCCTCGGTCCGAAACAACATTAAGTCCGGGATGCGGTAGGTCAACGGAACGCGCTCAATACCCAGGCCGGCCCCTTGGCTGAGAACCGTGTATTCGCGGACCCCAAGCTGTGCCTCCAGAGTGTTTGTCAGCTTCTTGATCAAATAAACATGGTTCTTGATTGCCGGTGGCATGACCCTACTCTCACCATGTACGATTTCCTCGAACCTATTCTCAGGCATCCTCAGGGAATCTTCGTAGTTGATCAGTTTCGAAGTCGTACCCATAGCAACCTCACGCCCGCGCCGCGTCCACCTTCTCCGTATTCACGCCCAATTCGCCAAACGCCGCGGTGGCCCGCTCCATGGGAAACTGGCCATCTCGCGCCAGACGCGATAAGGCGGCGGTGGCGATGGACTCCGCGTTGATTTCGAAGTGGCGCCGCAGATACTCGCGGTTTTCGCTGCGCCCGAAACCGTCGGTGCCCAACGTTTCCATACGGCCCGGCAACCACGGCGCGATCTGGTCCGCCACCACCTTCATATAGTCGGTCGCAGCCACAATCGGACCCTCCGCGCCCGCCAGGGCCTGCTGGATGTAGGGCTGCCGCGCCGGCTGGCCGGGATGCAGGCGGTTCCAGCGCTCAGCCGCCAAAGCGTCGCGCCGCAGTTCGTTGTAGCTGGTGACGCTCCACACGTCGGCCGCCACGTTGTACTTCTCCGCCAGGATATTCTGCGCGCGCAACGCCTCGTTCAGGATGGGACCGCTGCCGAAAAGCTGCACCTTCGCCGCGCCGGCACGATCCTGGGGCGCGGCTTTGTACCGGTAGATGCCTTTCAGAATGCCTTCCGTAACGCCATCCGGCATCGGCGGCATGGGATAGTTCTCGTTGTACAGAGTCAGGTAATAAAACAGATCTTCCTGCTCCTGGTACATGCGTCGAATTCCGTCCTGCACGATTACGGCGATCTCATACGCATAAGCCGGATCGTAGGTGGCGCAGGTGGGCACGGTGCTGGCAAGCACGATGCTATGCCCATCCTGGTGCTGCAAGCCTTCCCCGGAGAGCGTGGTGCGCCCGGCGGTGCCGCCGCACAGAAAGCCCTTGCCGCGCGCGTCGGCGAAGGCCCAGATCAGATCGCCTACGCGCTGGAATCCGAACATGGAGTAATACACGAAGAATGGAATCATCTCCGTCGAATAGTTCGTGTAAGCCGCGCCAGCCGCGGTGAACGAAGCCATGGAGCCGGCTTCGGTGATGCCCTCTTCCAGGATCTGGCCGTCCTTGGATTCCTTGTAGTACAGGAACATCTCCGCATCGTGCGGCTTGTAGAGTTGCCCCTTGCTGGCGTAGATGCCGAATTGCCGGAACAGCGACTCCATACCGAACGTGCGCGCTTCATCGGGAATGATGGGGACAATGCGCTTGCCCAGCGTCTGGTCTTTCAGCAGCAGCGTGAGTACGCGGACGAAGGCCATGGTGGTGGACACTTCGCGGCCCTGCGAACCGGCCAGCGACTCCGCCAGATACTCCAGCGGCGGCGCTGACACTTTGCTGGCGGGCGTACCGCGGGTGGGCATGTAGCCGCCCATGATACGGCGGCGCTCGTGCAGATACGCCATCTCGGGGCTGTCGTCCGGCGGGCGGTAGAACGAAGCGTTGCGCGCCGCCTCATCCGGAATGGGAATCTCGAAGCGCGAACGGAAATGCGCGATCTCCGCCTCGTTCAATTTTTTCTGTTGATGGGTAATGTTGCGGCCCTCGCCCGCTTCGCCCATGCCGTAACCCTTGATGGTATGCGCCAGGATCAGCGTGGGCGAGCCGACGTTCTCCACCGCCGCCTTGTAGGCGTTGTAGACCTTCTTCGGATCGTGGCCGCCGCGCTTCAACCGCATCAGTTGGTCATCGCTGAGGTGCGCCACCAGGTCCAGCAGCTCGGGATACTTGCCGAAGAAATTCTTGCGGAAATACGCTCCGTCCTTGGTAACGTAAGTCTGCCACTCGCCATCCACCACTTCGGCCATGCGCTTCTGCAGCAGGCTTTTGGTGTCGCGCGCCAGCAAGGGATCCCAATCCTCGCCCCAGAGCACCTTAATGACGTGCCAGCCGGCGCCGCGGAAGGCGGCTTCCAGCTCCTGGATAACCTTGCCGTTGCCGCGCACGGGACCATCGAGCCGCTGCAGATTGCAGTTGATGACGAAGATCAGGTTGTCGAGTTTCTCGCGCGAACCCAGCGTGAGGGAGCCCATGGATTCGGGCTCGTCCATTTCGCCATCGCCGAGAAACGCCCAGATTTTGCGCGGTGTGACGGGGATCATGCCGCGGTTTTCAAGGTAGCGCATGAAGCGCGCCTGGTAGATGGAGTTGATGGGGCCCAGACCCATGGAAACGGTGGGGAATCGCCAGAAATCGGGCATCAGCCAGGGGTGCGGATAGGAGGACAGCCCAGGTGTGTCGCGCAGTTCGTGGCGGAAGTTGCGCAGGTGCTCTTCGGTGAGGCGGCCCTCCAGGAAAGCGCGCGCATAAATACCGGGGGAGGCGTGGCCCTGGAAGTAGATGAGGTCGCCGGGCTGGTCGCCGTAGCTGGCGTGAAAGAAATGGTGGAATCCGACTTCCAGCAGCGTGGCCAGAGAGGCGTAAGTGGAAATGTGGCCACCGATGCCGGGATCGTATTTGTTCTGACGCACCACCATGGCCATGGCATTCCAGCGGGTGAGGCTTTTGATGCGGCGCTCCATGGCGCGGTCGCCGGGATACGGTACCTCGGCCTCGGGACGGATGGTGTTCACGTATGGCGTATTGAGTTGGATGGGGAGGTCGGCGCCCGCGCCGCGCGCCTGTTCGGTGAGGCGCTCCAGGAGGAAGGCTGCGCGATCCGGCCCCTCCTGGTCCAGTATCTGATCCAGCGCTTCGATCCATTCGGAGGTTTCGCGCGGGTTCAGGTCGACAACGCGTTCGGTGAGTTTCTGGTGCATGGGTTCTTTTCATTATAAACGCCGTAGGCGGGGGCCGACGGTCAGAGCGGCAGCCAGCCGGTTTTCCCATTCGGTTGGCTGAGATTGGCCAGTTGGTGGGGCAGGCGTCTACGCCTGCGGCGAGTCTCCAGACCCGCCCGAGGGCGATCTACGCTTGCCAGGAGCGGGTTCCGGAGAACCCGCGCAGACCTGGAGGTCCGCCCCACCGGGCCGTCACGTGGCGGCCAGTTCGCGGACCAGGTCGCCCACGAATGCCTTCGCATCGCCGAAGAGCATCAAAGTCTTGTTCAGGTAATAAAGCTCGTTGTCGATGCCCGCGAAACCGGGGCTCATGCCGCGCTTGATCACCATCACGGTCTTGGCCTTATCGACATCCAGAATCGGCATGCCGTAGATAGGGCTCGAGGGGTCGTTGCGCGCGGCCGGATTGGTCACATCGTTGGCGCCGACGATCAGCGCCACATCGGTTTGGGGAAACTCGGGATTGATGGCGTCCATATCCAGCAGTTTGTCGTAGGGGATGTCCGCTTCGGCCAGCAGCACGTTCATATGTCCCGGCATGCGGCCGGCCACGGGGTGAATGGCGAACTTCACGTCCACGCCGCGTTTGGTGAGGGCATCGTAAAACTCGCGCACCTTGTGCTGCGCCTGCGCGACTGCCATGCCGTATCCGGGAACGATCACCACCGTGTTGGCCGCGCCCAGGATGGCGGCGGCTTCTTCGGCGGTGGCGCTGCGCACGGTGCGGGCTTCATGCGCGCCCGGCGCAGCGGCCTGCACCTGGCCGAACGCGCCGAATAATACGTTGGTGAACGACCGGTTCATGGCCTTCGACATGATCACCGAAAGGATGAAGCCCGACGATCCGTCGAGCGCGCCGGCCACGATAAGCAGCTTGTTGTCAAGCACAAAACCCATGGCGGCGGCCGATAGACCGGCGTACGCATTCAGCAGCGAGATCACCGTGGGCATGTCCGCGCCGCCGATGGGAACGATCATAAGGACGCCGAAGGCCAGCGGAATAGCGATGATCAACGGGAACAGCCGCGTGTGGCCCGGATCGACCACCAGCAGCGCCGCCAGCGCCACGGAAACGGCCAGCAGCGAGAGATTGACGATGTTCTGCCCTTTATAGGTAATGGGGCGCTGCGGCAGCAGTTCCTGCAGTTTGCCGGCCGCCATCAAGCTGCCGGTGAAGGTCAGGCTGCCCAGGATGACTTCCATCGCGAGGACCGCCATCATGAACGCGGGCACGTGCGGCGCGCGCAGATAGTATTCCGCCGTGCCGACCAGCGCCACGCAGAGCGCGCCGAAAGCGTGACTGAGAGCCGTCCGCTGGGGGACCGCGGTCATGTGCACGCGCCCCAGCGGCACGCCGACGATCACGCCCAGCACCAGGGCGATAGCAATCGATCGGTAATCGACGATGCCGCGGTGCAGCAGCGTGGCGCAGATCGCCAGCAGCATGCCGAGTTCGCCGGCCCAAACGCCGCGGCGGGCGGAACTGGGCGAGCTCATCCATTTGAGCGAGAGGATGAAGAGCACCGTCGCGATCAGGTAGGCGATCTGGATGATGCGGTCGGTGGGGAGCGCCGTAGTCATGGCTGGCGTCATTTCTTGCCGGGCTTGCTGGTTTTGAACATCTTGAGCATGCGGTCGGTGATCATGAACCCGCCGACCAGATTGCAGGTGGAGGCCACTATGGCGATAGTGCCCAGCACCGTGGCGAGGCCGCTTTTGTGCTCACCGGCGAGGATGATGGCGCCCACCACGGCGATGGCGTCGAGGGCGTTGGTGAGCGACATCAGCGGCGTGTGCAGCAGCGGCGATACGCGGCGGATGATTTCGAATCCGACGAATGCCGCCAGGATGAAGATGTAGAGGCTTGCGACGATATCGGTCAAATGTTTCTCCTCGTGGGGCAGGCGTCCACGCCTGCAGCGGGTCTCCAGACCCGCTCTTCAACGTGCCGCTAAAGCAAAGAACTCCCGCAACCGCGGATTCACGATTTCGCCTCCCTGGGTCACCAGGGTTTCGCGGGTGATCTCGTCGTCCTTAGCGGTATCGAGCTTGCCATCCCGGAACAGGTGCAATAGAAACGCGGTGACGTTGCGCGCATACAACTGGCTGGCATGATACGGGACCGTGCTGGCCAGATTGATGGATCCCAGTACCGCGACGCCTTGTTCCTCGACCACTTCGCCTGCGCGTGTGATTTCACAGTTGCCGCCGCGCTCGGCGGCCAGATCCACTACGACCGAGCCGGGCGCCATGCGGTGCAGCATCTCGCGCGTGACCAGCACCGGCGACTTCTTGCCTGGCACCACGGCGGCCGCGATTACCACATCGCTCTGGGCCACCTGGTCGCCGAGCAACTCCGCCTGGCGCTTGTAAAATGTCTCGTCCTGCGCTTTGGCGTAGCCGCGCGCGTCCTGCGCGTCGGCCACCTGTATGGGAAGTTCGATGAAACGTCCGCCGACGCTGAGTACTTGTTCTTTTGCGGCGGGCCGCATATCGTAGGCGGAGGCCACGGCGCCCAGGCGGCGGGCGGTGGCGATGGCTTGCAGTCCAGCCACGCCCGCGCCGATCACAAAAGCGCGCGCGGGTGTAATCGTGCCTGCGGCAGTGGTCAACATGGGGAACATTTTGGGAAGCCTATCGGCGGCCAGCAACACCGCTTTATAGCCGCAGATGGTGGCCATCGACGACAGCGCATCCATGCTTTGCGCGCGCGTGATGCGCGGCATCAGCTCGATGGAAAACGCCGTGACGCCGGTGCCCGCGAGTTCCCGGATGGTTTCAAGTTGCCCCAGCGGACGCACGAATCCCACCAGAATCTGGCCGGCGCGGAGCAGCGGCAGGTCGGCCCGGCCGGTGCGATCGTTGGAGCCATGGCAAAGCACCTGGACGACGATATCGGCGGAATGGAAGACCTCGGCTCGCGCGGCGACGAGTTGAGCGCCTTTGGCGGCGTAATCGGCGTCCAAGTACCCGGCGGCCAATCCCGCGCCAGCCTCGACGGCCACCTGGAAGCCGGCCTTCGCCAGGCTGGGAATGACGGCAGGCACCAGCGCGACGCGCCGTTCGCCGGGGAAGGTCTCGCGGGGAACACCGATGACCATATATCTATGGTACTCGCCGGGTGGCAGCCCAGCGTGACGAATAAATGAGGGTTCGGTGCGAGTGATTTGGCTGGGAGGCAGGGATTCGAACCCCGATACGCAGATCCAGAGTCTGCAGTCTTACCGTTAGACGACCTCCCAAACGGTAATCCTAGTTTAGCATTGGCGCGGCTGGTGTTCCACCCCGGCTGGCACGAACTGGCACGAACCCGGCCGGGGCGGACGGGAGATCTATGCCCCTTTCGCCCCTTTGCGGCGGGATTTCAATTTGGTAGCATTGCGTACAGCGGCTCGGCAGGTGTATAATCGGGCGAGTTTTCCCCGAAGCGAATGCCGCCAGGTGGACCGTGAGGTAGCGTGATGGAGATACTTTCCATGAAAACGATTGAAATAATTAAAGCTCTAGCCGTACTAGTAGTATTGCCGTTTGCCGGTTATGCCCAGGAGCAAGGGGCCGCCGCCATCCAGAAAAAGCTGGAATCCGAATACCAGCTCACCAAGCCCAATTACGACAAGTCGGATATCGTCACGGCCGGCTCCATCGTGGTCCTTCAGAAAGACAAAGTGTTGATGCTCGCGGCTTCCAGCACCAATCCGTGCAGGAACACATACAAAGACGGACAGATCAGGCAGAGCGGACCCTGCTCGGCCAACGAAAAGCTGAAGAAGTTTTCCAAGTTCACGAGCCATATTCCCGGCGCGAGCAGCGTCCCGGATTCTCCGGCCAGCCACACTTTTGTAACAGGCGAAAAAATGTGGGTAACGAAGTTCGAAGTCAGGGATTCCGGCAAAGAGCCGGGCATCGTCATCGGTTTCTTTACCGATGCCATTAGCGACGTACGCTACGCGACTACGTTGCTGATTCCCTTCGCGGCCACGCCGACCCCGGACGACGCACTGAAGATGGTCCAAGAAGTGATTACGGTGGCTCCTTCCGAAGATGCCAAAGATTCCAAGGACGCCAAGGACGACAAGGGGAAGGCCGCTCCGCAAGGCGGCGAGCAGGCGGCCGCGGCACCCAGCCAGCCCGCTGCGCCTGCCCCTGCCGCGGTTCCCGCGGAGGCTGCACCTGCGCCCATCGACGCGCCGCCACCGCCGCCGCCCGACCCGCCTGAGGTATCGGCAGGCCAAACCGTAGATCAGGTGACGGCGGCCTTGGGGCAGCCGCTGAAAAAAGCGAAAGTAGGAATCAAAGAGATATACTACTACAAGGATTTAAAGGTCACCTTTGTAAATGGCAAAGTAAAGGACGTAGACTAGCTCGTCCAGGATCCAGTTCGCGTCACTAGGAGATTCTCAATGAAAATACGTGGAATTTGTAGCCTATTATCCGGCAAATGCCTGGCCGCGTCGGTGGCATTGCTGTTGTTGGGCTTACCGGCGCTGCGCGCCGCGTCGAAGCCGGCCGCGCCCTCTAAACCTGCGGCGCCTGCGAAGTCGTCAACTCCCGCGGCCAAACCGGCAGGCGGAGGCGCCAGCGCTTCGCATGGCTCTGGGGCTAGCACATCGCACGGTCCGACCACCTCGTCGCACGGCCCGACCACATCGTCGCACAGTCCGACGACGGCATCGCACGGCGCCACGACTACCTCCGGCAGTCATCCGACCACCACGGGAAGCCACCCGGCCGCCACGGCGGGCCACCCGGCTACTACCACGAGCCATACCACTACAGGGACGGCGGGCGCGCACACGCAGGCCGGCGGCGCGGCTGGGCACACGCAGGCTGGCGGAGCGGCTGGGCACACGCAGGCCGGCGGAGCGGCTGGGCACACGCAGGCCGGCGGAGCTGCTGGACACACGCAGGCCGGCGGAGCGACTGGACGCGCAGCAGGCGGCGGATCGGGCACGCATGGCGCCGCGCCGGCCGCCAAGGGCCAAAAAACCGTCGCAACCAAGAATGGCGCCGTTACCAAGCGCGCGGATGGCAAAGTCGCCACGGTGCACGATACCAAACGCGGCATGGATGTGCACCACAATCTCAGCGGGAACCGGCGCGTCGTGACGGAGCGCGCGGATCACTCCCGCGTGGTCGCGGAGCGTGGCGGCCACGGCTATGTGCAAAGGCCGTATCGCTTTCACGGCCACGAATATGCCCGGCGCTCGTACTATGACCACGGACACTACTACGGGCGCTATTACGGGCGCTACCAATATCGCGGCGTTTGGATGAATCCGTATTATCCGGCTTACTATTACGGCCCCGCTTTCTACGGATGGGCCTATAATCCATGGGCCGCGCCGATCGCGTACGGTTGGGGCTGGGGCGGCAATCCCTGGTTCGGATACTATGGCGCCTTCTTTACGCCGTACGCGGTGTACGGCGGACCGTCCCTCTGGCTGACGGACTATCTAATCGCGAACTCGCTGCAGGCCGCTTATGCGGCACAGGCGGCGGCTCTGGTCAATCCCGCGCCGCTGTCGCCGGATGTCAAGGACCTCATCGCCGATGAGGTGAAACAGCAGATTGCGCTCGAGAATAATGAAGCCAAGACAGTTGGCCCGAGCGGCGAGCCGGACGCCGCGTCCAGCAGCGTTCAGCGCATGCTCGACGATGGCAAACCACATGTCTTCGTAGCTGGGCAGGACCTGGACGTGGTGGACGCCGGCGGCAATGAGTGCGCCCTAAGCGAAGGGGACGCCATTCAACTCACCGGCCAAACCGCGCCGGACGCGCAAGCCGCGACTCTCGCGGTATTGGCCAGCAAGGGCGGCAAGGAGTGCTCCAAGGGCGATACTGTTTCGGTTAACCTGCCAGATCTGCAAGAGATGCAGAACCATATGCGCGAGACCATCGACCAGGGCATGCAGGAGCTGCAGAAGAAGCAGGGTACGGGTGGCTTGCCCGCAGCCCCGGCTTCCGCCAAGGCCGCTCCGGTAGAGAGCCCCATGGCCGCCATCGCGCCGCCGCCGCCGCCGGAAGACGAAGTCAAAGCCGAAATCCAGGGTCAATCGCAGGAAGCCGACAAGGCGGAGAAGGAAGCCGCCGCCGACGCAGGCTCCAGTGGCGGGCCCAACGCCGAAGCGCCGGCCGCGGAGCCGGTTAATATCGAAATCGGGCAGACCGTAGACCAAGTCACCGCTGCCCTGGGAACACCCGTGAAGATCGTGAATCTGGGCGCCAAGAAGATCTATGCCTATAAAGACATGAAGATCACCTTTAAGGACGGGAAAGTCGCGGACGTACAGTAGCGCAGGCGTTCGTTTGGGGGCGTCCCCGCGGGGACGCCCTGCCCTTTAGACGTACCGAACCAACGTCATGAAGCCGTAGTCCATGTGAAGCTGCATGTGGCAATGCAGCAGCGACGGGCCTGGATTTTCCGCGGCAAAATCGACCTCCACCTGGCGGCGCGCCGGTACCACCACGACATCCTTCACCACTCCCGATGTGGCAATCCCCGCAAACTTAGTCAGCTCGAATGAGTGACGATGCAGGTGCACGGGATGCGATTCGTCGCTTTGGTTATCGAGCCGGAGCCGGTATCGCCTGCCCGTCTGCACCAGAATCGGATCGGTCTTGGGAAATGATTTCCCGTTGATGGTCCAGTTATCCACCCAGCGGTTCCCCGCGAACTTCCGTTTGAAAACAAGGGGGACCACCTCCACGTCACGATGTGGCGAGTCGCCCTGCCGTCCGAAAACAGTATAGTCCCAACGAGCCGCGGGCGGCGCCGACCATTGTGGCGGACCCTTGCGGCCGGCGTACTCTACAACCACTCCCATGCCGGCGTTGCGCACGTGGTCATCCACCTCGCCGAGAATCCAGACGCCCGGCTGCCGCATGGTCACCACCGCGTCGATTCGCTCCGCCGGGCCGAGTTCGAGCACGTCCACCTCGCGGGGTGCGGGGACGCGGTTTCCGTCCAGCGCGATCACCTCGAACTTGTGGCCGGCGAGCGCCAGCCTATGCAGCATGGTGGCGCTGGCATTCAAGATGCGGAGCATGATCCTTTGGCCCTCTTTCACGCGGATTGGATCGCCGTGTCCCAGTGACCGGCTGTTGACCGAATAGCTCTGATAAATCACGTCAAGCGTGCCTTCACTGTCGTCCATCGTTCCCAGGTAAGGCTCCCACCCATGCAACGCCAGAAAGACTTCGGCGTCATATTGGCCGGGATCGCTCTTCGGTTCCACATATAAGAACCCGAACTGGCCGGTGTAAGTGGAGCGCTTCAAGTTGCGGCCGGCGGAGACGTGGGTGTGATACCAGCGCGTTCCCGAAGGGCGCGGCACGAATGCGTAGCGCCGGGAGCCATGCGCGGGGACCATTGGCGTGCCCTCTTCCATTGAGCCATCCACTTCGGAAGGAATAAACAGGCCATGCCAATGGACGACCTCCGGATTGGGCGTTTCATTGTGTACGTCCACCGTGACGGATTTGCCTTCGCGGAGGCGCAGCACCGGCCCCGGAACCGAACCGTTGTATCCGATTGTTTTGATCGTGCGGCGGGGCGCGATTTCTAGCTCTACCGGCGCGGTGCGCAGGGTTAAATCGGCAGCCTGAGCGGAGAGGCGCGACGCGATAGCGCACGTCGCCATGCCAGCCAGAAACTCCCGGCGTTCCAATATCACATGGATATCATTGCATACGCTTGCGCGTGGCAGGACTGGATAACCTCTTGTGGGGCGGCCAATCCTGGCCGCAGCCGCCTTTCAGGCGGCCGAGCCGGCTGAAAGCCGGCTGCGGGCAAAATTGCCCGCCCTCCGCCTGATTTTCATTACTCTGTCGCGGCCCGCAGGTTACCGCTCCCAACGCGCCACCACCGCGCTGGCCAAACAGTTGCCGACCACGTTGACCGACGTGCGGGCCATGTCCATCAGGGCGTCGATGCCCAGTAGCACGGCCACGCCTTCCATCGGCAGATGGAACGTCGAGAGCGTGCCGGCCAATATCACCAGGGCGGCGCGCGGCACTCCGGCCACGCCCTTGCTGGTCAGCATCAGGGTCAGCATCATGAGCAGTTGCTGGCCCAACGACAGATCGACGCCCGCGGCCTGCGCTACGAAAACCGAAGCCAGCGAGAGGTACAGCGTCGAGCCATCCAGGTTGAAGCTGTAGCCCGTGGGGATCACGAAGGCCACGATATGTTTCGGTACGCCGAACCGCTCCATGTTTTCGAGCGCCAGCGGCAGTGCGGCTTCGCTCGATGCGGTGGAGAAGGCGATCAGGAACGGCTCGCGGACGGCGCGGTAAAAAGCGCCCAAAGGGATGCGCACCAGCAGCACGACTGCGCCAAGCACCACCACCACGAACAGGACTTGCGCCACGTACATGGTGAGGATGAGCTTGCCCAGTCCGAACAGGACGCCGAAACCCTTGTTGCCGACGGTAACCGCGATGGCTGCGCCTACGCCCAGGGGCGCCAGGTACATGACGTAGCGCGTGTAGCGGAACATCACTTCAGCGAGCGATTCGCAGAAGGCCACCACGGGCTTGGCTTTGGCGCCAACGGCAGCGCAAGCTGCGCCGAACAGAAACGCGAAGACCACGATCTGGAGCACGTCGCCGCGCGCCATAGCGTCGACGATGCTGGCCGGGAACACGTGCTCGATGATCGAGCCGGGGGCGGGCGCCTGCTGCGGCAGGGCCGCTTCGGCGGATGTCTGCGACAGGTGCATGCCCGCGCCGGGGCGCACCAGATTGACTGCCGCGAGTCCCAGGAACAGCGCGAAAGTTGTCACGATTTCGAAGTAGACGATGGCTTTCAGCCCGATGCGGCCCATGCGTTTCAGATCGCCGCCGCCGGCGATGCCGAAGACCAGCGTGCCGAAAATGAGCGGCGCGATGATGGAGCGGATGAGCCGCAGAAAGACGGCGCTGACCGGACCGAGCTGCCGCGCCACGTCCGGTGCGAAGGCGCCCAGAGCCACGCCGGCGGCCATGCCGATGAAGATCCAGGCGGTCAGCGAGAGACGCTTCAACGCTCGCCCCACTTCAGCTTCTGGCGCAGCACATCGAAGAACATCATGCGCGGCGGCCGGATCAGGTGCAGCGCGTACTCGGAACTGCGGCAGACCACGGAATCGTCCTTGGTGAGCGGCTCGCCGACCTGGCCGTCGATGGTGAGGTAAACGGAGGCGTCTTCCCCACAGCAGTGAATTTCAACCACGCTGTTTTCCGAAACCAGCACCGGCCGGTTGGTGAGCATGTGAGGGCAGATGGGCGTAAGACAGATGGTGGGCACGGACGGGAAGATGATCGGCCCGCCGGCGGAAAGCGAATAAGCCGTCGAGCCGGTCGGCGTAGAGACAATCAGGCCGTCGGCTTTGTAGGCGCACATGAACTGGTGGTCCACGAAGGCGTCCAGATCGATCATGCGCGCGATGGCGGCCTTAGTGAGCACCACGTCGTTCAGCGCCTCGTAGCGCGAGACCACCGTGTCGCCGCGGCGCACCTCGGCGTGCAACAGCTTGCGCCGGCCGATGCGATGCTCGCCGCGGAGGGCGCGCTCCAGCTCGGGATACAGCTCGTCGATGGTGATGGCGGTGAGAAAACCGAGGCCGCCCAGGTTCACGGCGAACAGGGGGATCTGGCGGTTGCCGATGGCGCGGGCGGCGGAGAGCAGCGTGCCGTCGCCGCCGAGCACGATCAACAGGTCGCAGCCTTCGGGCACATCGTCGCGGCGGAGACCATCGTCGCGCCCGGCGTAGACGGCGGTGCGTTTGTCGTAGCGCACGCGGATACCGCGGGTGTCCAGCCAGGCCAGCAGCCTGGGTACAACATCCGCCGCGGCGGGCACGGCGGGCTTGGAGATGATGCCTACGGTGTTAATGGCGGTGGCTGGTGGCTGGTGGCTGGTGGCTGGTGGGTTAGCGGTGGGCATACAGCAGGAACTCCTTGTTTCCTTCCGCGCCGAGGATGGGGCTTTCGATGATAGACGTTTCGAATCCTAACTGCCGCGCCGCGTCGTCCACGCGGCGGCAGGCGGCTTGATGCAACTCCGGTTCGCGCACGATTCCCCCCTTGCCCACTTGTCCTTTGCCGGCCTCGAACTGGGGCTTGACAAGTATAACCATTTCGCCGTCCGGTTGTAACACCGGGTTGACCGCGGGCAGGATGAGGGTCGCTGAAATGAAGCTGACATCGCAGACAGCCAAGTCGATGGGCACGCCGAGATCTTCGGGGCGCAGGTAGCGCGCGTTCAGTTTCTCGTGCACCACCACGCGTGGATCGCTGCGAATCTTCCAATCGAGCTGGCCTGTGCCGACATCCACGGCATGCACGCGCGCCGCGCCGCGCTGTAGCAGGCAGTCGGTGAATCCGCCGGTGGATGCGCCGATATCGAGACAGATGCGGCCCGCGACGCGGATGCCGAAGTGCGCGATGGCGGCATCCAGCTTGAGTCCGCCGCGGCCGACGAAGGGCGGCTGTGCCAGGATCTCGATGCGGCCCTCGGCATCCACCGGCTGACCGGATTTTTCGGCTTTGCGGCCATCCACCAGGACTTCGCCCGCCATGATGAGCGCCTGCGCTTTTTCGCGGGTGGGGGCCAGGCCGCGCTCCACCAACAGACGGTCCAAACGCGCCTTCATGACTTGCGATGCACGATCAAGTCGGCCAACTCGTGCAGGTGCTCCGCGCGCGCGCCGAAGAGGGCCAGGGTTTCGTGGGCGCGCTGGCACTCGATACCGGCCATGCGCCGCGATTCCTCGACACCATAGACGGCGGGGAAAGTGATCTTGTGCTGCTGCGCGTCTTTGCCGGCGGTTTTGCCCAGCGCTGCGGAGGATTCCTCCACGTCCAGAATGTCGTCCACTATTTGAAAGGCCAGGCCGATGTGCTCGCCATAGCCGGAGAGCGCCTGGTAGTGCGGCTCGCCTGCGCCCGCGCAGATGGCGCCGAGGCGCAGGCTGGCGCGCAACAGGGCGCCGGTCTTGGCGCGATGGATGGACTCCAGCAGCGGGGCGGTGGGGGGCTGGCCTTCGCCCTCCAGATCGGCCACTTGGCCGGCGATCATGCCTCCCACGGTGCCGGCGGCAGTGGCCAGTTCGGCGATCATGCGCGATTTGCGATCGGCGGGCGTGGCGGGCATGGTGTCGGGGGAGGCCAGGACTTCGAAGGCCAGCGTGAGCAGGGCGTCGCCCGCCAGGATCGCCATAGCCTCGCCGAAGACCTTGTGGGAAGTGAGCTTGCCGCGGCGATAGTCGTCGTTATCGAGTGCGGGCAGATCGTCGTGGATGAGTGAATACGTATGGATGAATTCGAGCGCGCAAGCGGCGGTGAAATGGGCCGTGCCGGGCTCAACGCCAGAGGCGCGGGCGGCTTCCAGACAGAGAATGGGGCGGATGCGCTTGCCTCCGGCAAACAGGCTGTAGCGCATCGCGCGGTGGATGGTTTCCGGGGCCTGCGTTTCCGGCGGCGCCAGGCGATCGAGGTGCGCGTCGACCAGCTTTTGCTGCTGTGCGAGGTAGTCGCGAAGGTTCATGCTTTCTCGGGACGGAAAGGTTCTGCCTGGATTTTGCCTTCCTTGCGGATGAGCATTTCGACGCGGGTTTCGGCCTCTTCTAATTGTTTGCGGCAGACTTCGCTGAGGCACATGCCTTTTTCAAAAAGCTCCAGGGAGCGCTCCAGGGGGAGATCTCCGGCCTCCAGTTCCTTGACGACCTTTTCGAGTTCGTCGAGGGAGGTCTCGAAGGGCAGGACGGGGGTGGGTGGTGCGGTGGTATCGGCCACGCACTCATTGTAACCAGTGCCGAAGCGGGCTGGAGACCCGCTGCGGGCGTGGACGCCTGCCCCACGGTGCTAAGATGGTCGCACCCCATGCTCTGGAGCAAACTGTTCATACCCACGCTGCGCGATAACCCTGCCGAAGCGGAAGTGGCCAGCCATCAATTGCTGCTGCGCGCCGGATACATCCGGCAGGTGGCGGCGGGGATTTATAGCTACCTGTTTCTGGCGCAGCGGTCGTTGTTGAAAATCACCGCGATCGTGCGCGAAGAGATGGATGCGATCGGCGCGCAGGAGATGCTGCTGCCGGCGCTGAATCCGGCTGAGCTATGGCAGGAATCGGGGCGGTGGGACGTGATGGGCGACAACATGTTCCGGCTGAAGGACCGCTTCCAGCGCGATCTGTGTCTGGCCATGACGCACGAAGAAGTCATGACGGCCACGGCGCGCGGCGAACTGCGCAGCTACAAGCAATTGCCGCAAATCTGGTATCAGATCCAGACCAAGTTTCGCGACGAGCCGCGTCCGAAATCGGGGCTGCTGCGCGTGCGGCAGTTCATCATGAAGGACTCTTACTCGTTCGATATGGATGCGGCGGGGTTGGACGCGGCCTACAGGAAACACTACGACGCCTACTGCCGAATCTTCGAGCGGTGTGGTTTGGAGTATCTCATCGTGGAAGCGCATTCGGGCGCGATGGGCGGCAGCCAGTCCCACGAATTCATGGTGGAATCGGAGGCGGGCGAGGACTTCATCGCGATGTGCCGGAAGTGCGGCTACGCGGCGAATCGCGAGAAGGCCGCCGCGCATGCGAGCGCGCGGGCGGCGCACGATCCGGATGGCGACCTGACGCCGGAGGAGTTTCACACGCCCGGGCGCAAGACCATCGCGGAAGTCAGTGCGTTTACCGGTCTGCCGGAAAGCTCGCAGATGAAGAGCCTCGTTTTGGTAACCAGTCCGATGGCGGGCGGAAAGCTGGTGCTGGTGCTGCTGCGCGGCGACCATCAACTGAGCGAAACCAAGTTCGGCGCGGTCGCGGGCGACGCGGCGTTTCGTCCGGCGCGTGCGGAAGAGATCCGGGAGGTGTTCGGTGCCGCTCCGGGATCGTTGGGGCCGGTGGGCGTCACGGGGCTGCGGATTCTGGCCGACGAAGCGCTCCAGGGGCGGCGCAATATGATCGCGGGCGCCAACCGGGACGATTATCACCTGCGGCACGTCACACCTGGAGAGGACTTTCAGGCGGAGTTTATGGACCTCCGGCAGGTGGAAGCGGGAGACGGATGTTTCGGTTGCGGCGCGCCGCTGGAGATCCGCAAGACAGTGGAGATCGGACACATCTTCAAACTGGGTTACAAGTATTCGGAGTCTATGGGATTGCATGTGACCAACGCGGAGGGCGCGGAGGTGACGCCCATCATGGGATCGTACGGCATCGGCATCGAACGGATTCTGAGCGCCGCGATCGAGTTGTATCACGACCAAGACGGCATGCGCCTGCCGGCGGCGATTGCGCCATTTACGGTGGTGGTGACGCCGGTGAATATGGCCGACGCGGCGCAGGCAAAAGCGGCGGACGAAATTTATCGCGCGTGCCGCGGACTCGGTTTGGATACGCTGCTGGACGATCGCGACGAGCGGCCGGGCGTCAAGTTCAAAGACGCGGATTTGATTGGCGTGCCGTTCCGCGTCACCGTGGGGAGAAAGGTGACCGCGGGGCTGGTGGAATTGGTGGAGCGGCGCAGCAGGAAGACGGTGGAGGTAGCGGTGGGAGAAGTGGCGGCGCGAGTAAAAGGACAGCATGTCGACTGACTGGACCGAGATCCGCGGCGAGTTTCCCGCGCTCGCGGAGTGGACCTATCTGAACACGGCGACGTTCGGGCAGATGCCGCGGTGCGCCGCGGAGGCTGTGGCGCGGCATTTCGCGCGGCGGGACGAACTGGCATGCACGGATTTCATGGGATGGTTCAACGACTGCGACCGGATGCGCGCGCGCATCGCGCAGTTCATCCATTGCCAGCCCGCCGATATCGCGTTCATTCACAACGCGTCGGCTGGGCTGTCGCTGCTGTTGGGCGGTTTGGATTGGAAGACGGGCGACCAGATCGTCACGCTGGAAGACGAATTTCCGAACCATTATTACTATCCGTCGCACTTGCGCGGCTGCGGCGTGGAGTTCGTGGAAACAGCGTGGGAAGGCTTCTACGATCGCCTGACGCCGCGCACGCGCTTGGTGGCCATCAGCACGGTGAATTATTCCACCGGCTTCCGGCCGCCGCTGGAGGAGATTTCAGAAGAGCTGCGGCGGCGCGGGATCCTGCTGTATCTGGATGGGACACAGAGCCTGGGCGCATTGCGGTTCGATGTCTCGCGCATCCGTCCGGACCTGTTCGCGGTGGACGCTTATAAGTGGCTGCTATCGCCCAACGGTGCGGGCTTCATGTGTGTCAGTCCGGAGTTGCGGGAGCGGCTGGCGCCGGCGGTGATCGGCTGGCGCAGCCACAAAGACTGGCGCAATCACGAGAACCTGCATCATGGCGCGCCGCAGTTCGCGAGCGAGGCGGAGAAGTACGAAGGCGGCATGCTTCCGTTCGCGCTGCTCTACGCGATGGATGCGGTGATCGAGACGATGCAGGCGATCGGGCCGGAGCGGATCGAGCGGCGCGTGATGGAACTGGCCGGCAAGACGCAAGACGTGCTGCGGGGCGCCGGCGCGGTGTTATCGGCGGACAGCAGCCCGCACTACGATTCGCAGATCGTGACGGCGCGCTTCGCGGGGCGGGATGCGCCGGCCATCGCGCGGGAGTTGCAGGCGCGTAAAGTGCTGGTGGCGGCGCGGCACGGCAATCTGCGCGTGTCCCCGCATTTTTATAACGATGAGACCGATCTGGCGCGGCTGGGGGAGGCGCTGGGTTAGCCGCAGGTTAGTCATGCGGCTTGCAGGCTGCGCGGCTACCGTGAATGCTAGTGTCCTGTCCCAGCTAATACTTGACAACAGGTTCCATACGCGATCCTGCGCGAATTGGAGGGCGGGCAATTATGCCCGCAGCCGGCTTTCAGACGGCTGGCTGGACGGGGCCATTTGGTGGGGCAGGCTCGCAGCCCGCCTGCCTCGAAGCTCTGCCTGGCTTCTTGCAGGGCCTTGTGGCATAGGCCTGTGCAAGGCGAGCTTCGCTCGCCTGTGTCGGCAGAGTGCCGACACGGCACGCTGAGAGCGTGCGCCACGCGGGCTACCTGACTCAAATGGCCAACATCGCGCGGCGCGCAAAGCCTGCCTTGGGCTGGAAAGCTCCGCCCCCTAACCTAACCGGGCCACCCCACATCGCAGACCTTGATATTGTCAACTATTAGGCGGGACAGGACACTAGCGCGCAGCACCCGTTCTTGTATTGCGGCGAATGGCAGGGCCGCGGCGTGGAGCGGCAGGTCATGTATATCGTGCGCGATGGGAAGGCAGCGTGGTCGCGCGCCAACACGCGTACGGGAGAGTTGGGCGATTGCAGCATGCTCTCCAACGGAAATATCGTCTTCTCGCGCCAGTACGGGGCCAGCGAGATCACCCCGGACAAACGGATCGTTTGGGACTACGACGCGCCGTAGGGCACCGAGATTCACACGGCCTATCCAATCGGTACGGACAAGGCGCCGATCATGCAGAACGGAGATCCGGCGAGGTTGCTCGCGATTCGCAAAGCGGGCAACAGAGTCGAGCGGGAAATCGTCTTCCCGATCCCCGGCCCGCACGGCGTTCACGCGCAGTTCCGGCACGTTCGCGTGGTCCGTCGCGGCGCCCTCGGCGTGGGCCGCCGTTCGCCTGAAGAACGGCCATACGCTAATCGGCGGCAACCAGGTTGGGTATGTGTGCGAAGTCGGCTCCACGGGCGAGATCGTTTGGGAAATTGGGAAGAACGACTTTACCCGGCATCCCATTGTTCACGGTGCAGGAGGTGGCGCGGCTGGCCAACGGCAACACCTTGATCGATAACTGGTCGGGGTTGGCTTCGGATCTGTTGCAGACCGGAGTGCAGTCGATCGATGTCACGCCGGACAAGCGCGTGGTTTGGGCGCTCCTGGATTGAAAGACGTTCGGTCCGGCGTCCTCCACGCAATTGCTCGACGAGCCCGGCGCCGCGGAGAAGGGCGGGCCGCAAAGGTAACCACAGAAGCACACAGATGCACGCGGATCGAAGGAAGCACTTCCCGCGCTGCGCGATTTATCCGTGTCCGTGGCTAATTCAGACGCCGTGCTTACGCTCGAAATCCGCCAGGGTCATCTCTCCGCGGCGGATGCCGTCGATACTGTCCTGAATTTCTTCGATTTCGCCGGGGGAAAGCGGCTCGTCGGAATCGAGCAGGGATTCCAGATAGCGCTGGGCGGCATGCAGGTCGCTTGCCGGTAAGAGTTCCTTCTTGGCCGTCATGGGGACCTCCTACTTATCAGTAGAGCACGTTGCAAGCATGTTCGAGCGGGCGTTTACAATGATGGTTTGCCGATTCTGCCAGCTATCCTCTGCGGCGCATTTTTCACGTTAGCGGTGGCGTGGATGCTCGGAAACATTTGCCTGCGCCGGCTGCCCGTTCCGTGGCCCATCGCACTGGCGGTGGGAGCGGCGGCGGAAAGCAGCGTGATATTTCTGCTGCTAATTGCAGGCGTGGGCAACCGTGCCGGCTTTATGTCGTTTGGCGCGGTTTGCCTGGCGGCATACTGGTGGCTGGGGCGCGGCGCGCCGCGGCGCGCGGATCCCGCGCAGGCGCCGGCGGATCGCGTGACCGTGTACCTGGCGGGTGCGGCCCTGGCGTTCTACGCAGTACTGTACCTGATCAACGCGCTGGCGCCGGAGTTGGAACCGGATGCCATCGCGTATCACCTGGGACTCACGGCCGAATACGTGCGTTTGGGCGGTTTTCCCAGCCGGGTGGGCTTCTATGAAATGCTGCCGCAGGGTTTGGAGATGCTCTTCGTGCCGGCGTTCATGTTCGGGCAGCACTCCGCGGCCAGACTCGTGCATTGCGCGTTTCTGCTGGCCAGCGTGCCCTTGATATTGCGGATCGGGCGTCGGCTGGAACTGCCGGAAGGCGTGACGCTGGCGGCGGCGGTGCTGTACTTCTGCGCCCCGATGACGGGGATCACCGGTACATCCGCGTATACCGACGCAGGCGGAGTGTTCTTCACGCTCGCCACGTTTTATTCGCTGCTGGTGTGGCGCGACACGCGCGATGTGCGCTACCTGGCGCCCGCGGGCATCGCGGCGGGATTCTGCTATGCCATCAAGTTTCCGGGCGCCCTGGTGGCGATCCTGGCGGTGGTGTTCGTGGTGGCCGTGGAGCGGGGCGTACGCGTCCGGCACGTAGCGTTGATCGCGTGTACGGCGCTGGCGGTGGCCGCGCCCTGGATACTGCGTTCCCTGATCATGACCGGCAATCCCGTGGCGCCCTTGTTTAACCGGCTCTTTCCTAATCCTTATTTCCATCCGTCGATGGAGAAGGATCTGGCAGCCTCGCTGGGCTCGTGGTGGGGCGTGCCGCCCTGGCGCGTGCCGTACGAGCTGGTAGTGGGCGGCGCGTTTAACGGAACGATGGGACCGGCATTCTTCGCGCTGCCGCTGGGATTGCTGGCGCTGCGGAAGCGCGCGGGCCGTTGGTGCTGCATGGCGGCGGCGCTGCTGGCGCTGCCGTGGTTCTGGAACACGGGTGCGCGTTTTCTGATGCCCGCGCTGCCGTTTCTGGCGTTGGCTCTGGCGCTGGCGCTGGCCACGGCCCTGCCGCGGCCGGCACTGTGGGCCTGCGTCGCGGTACAGGCGGTGGGCTGCTGGCCCCAGAGCGTCGGGCTTTACCATCCCGGATACTCGTGGCGCTTGCAGCGTATCCCGTGGCGCGCGGCGTTTCGTATCCAACCGGAGCGGGATTACCTCGAACGCCTGCTGCCCGCTTACCGGGTGGCGCGCCTGATCGAGGACAACACGCATCCCGGCGAGCGGATCTTCTCGCTGGTCTCGGTGCCGGCGGCGTACACGGACCGCGAGATCCTGGAGTTCTGGCACTCGGCGCAGGCGGAGCAATTGAGCGACACCCTGCGGGTGGCGGTGGCGCGGAATGCGCCGATGTTCGACGTGCGGGCAGAGTGGGCGCCCCGGGAAATGTGGGGGCTGCGCATCCGCATGCCGCAGGCATCGCCGGTGGAGTGGCTGATTCACGAGATCGAATTGTTAGCCGGCGACGATGAGATGCTTCCCCGTCCGCAATGGCAACTGCGGGCCAAGCCCAACGTGTGGGAATTGCCACTGGCCTTCGATGGAAGCCTGGCCACTCGCTGGCGCACCTGGGAACCCATACGCGCCGGAATGTACGTGGAGGCGGATTTCGACCGGGCGCAGACGCTGAGCGGCGCGGTGCTGACTTCGCCCAACGCGTTTCACCCTCCGCCGTTCGAATTCTACGGGCGCCAGCGCGATGGGTGGCACATGCTGACGACCCATCCGACAGTAACCGGAAGACCGTTAGGGGACGTGCGCATGACAGCCGCGCGGGCGATACGAGGCGCGGGCTTCCACTACGTTCTGGCGGATAATGGCAACGGAGGGAATGGTTTTCTGGGCGCCGCCATGCTAGGGCACGAAGCGGAGTGGGGCCTGGAGAAGGCGGCGGATTATGGGCCGATCGTGCTGTTCCGCATCAAGTAGAAATTTGGGATGGAGGTCTTATGGATTGGCAATCCACGATACGATTTCCCGGCGAGAGCGCGAGCTATCGCGCGGCGCGCGGCGAATTGCTGGCGGCCGAGCGCGATCTGCGCGGGCGCGTCGAACAAGTGGCTGAGTTGCGGCGCAAGCTGCCGCTGGGTGGAGAACTGACGGAGGACTATGTGTTCGAGGAAGGCGAGGGCGTCCCGGTGAAACTCTCGGATCTGTTCCGGGAAGGTCTCGACACGCTGGCGATTTATAACTTCATGTATGGCCCGGCGATGAAGCAGGCGTGCCCGATGTGCACGTCGTTTCTGGACAGCCTGGACGGCACGGCGCCGCACGCTGCACAGCGGCTGAACCTGGCGGTGGTGGCGAAGTCGCCGATCGAACGCATTCGCGAGTTTGCGCGTGCGCGGGGATGGCATAATCTACGGCTGCTGTCGTCGGCGGAGAATACTTATAACCGCGACTATCATGGGGAGACTGCTGAAGGTGGCCAACTGCCGGTGCTCAGCCTGTTCGTGCGGCGCGGCGGTAAGATCTACCACTCGTATAGCACGGAACTGGTGTATGCACCGGCGGAGCCGGGACAAAACCAGCGGCATATCGACATGATGTGGCCGCTTTGGAACTTACTCGATCTGACTCCGGAAGGGCGTGGCGCGGATTGGTATCCGCGGCTCAGTTACTAATGGCCTGTCTCGGCACGAACTGGAGGGCGGGCAATTCTGCCCGCAGCCGGCTTTCAGCCGGCAGGCGGCGCATGGCGCCGCCCCACACAAGCTGAAGCCTGTGCTACCAGCGGGTCCGCGGTGGAGGGCGGCGGCAACCCTGGCCGTGCCATAGCTAGCCGCTCTGAATGCCGTTCCCGGAGGTCGGCAGGCGGGTATCCTGAAGTGAGGGCGGGCCGAAGCCCTCCCCTTCAGGAGACATATGCCAGTTGAAGAGATCACGCCGGGGGTAGCGCGGCTGCGTACGTTGATTGCGAACATCTACTTAGTGGGCAGTCCGGGCGGGCCTTGGGTGCTGGTTGATACGGGCACCCCCGGCAATGAGGCGCGCATTCGCGATGCGGCCGAGGAGCGTTTTGGGCGGGACACGCGTCCCAGCGCGATTTTGCTGACGCACGGCCATTGGGACCACGCCGGCTCGGCCCTGCCGTTGGCCGAGTATTGGGACGTGGATATCTATGCGCACCGTCTGGAGCGGCCGTTCCTTACCGGCAAGTCGGTATATCCGCCGAAGGATCCCATGGCAGGCGGCGCGTTCTCGTTCCTCAGCCGGTTCTTTCCCGCTTCGACGGTGAATTTGGGCGAGCGTCTGCGCGATCTGCCGGAAGGCGGCGAGGTGCCGGGGTTGGTCGGGTGGCGCTGGCACTTCACGCCGGGCCATGCGCCCGGGCATGTCGTATTCTTCCAACGGTACGAGTCGGTGCTGCTGGCGGGGGATGCCTGCATCACGATGGATCTGGATTCCGCGATGGGTATTGTGGCGCAGGAACCCCAGATATCGCGTCCGCCGGCGCCGTTCACCTACGATTGGGACCAGGCGCAGCGGTCGGTGGAACTTCTGGCCGATTTGCGGCCGATGGCGATTGGCGCGGGTCACGGCGACCCGATGAGCGGCCCCGCGGTAGCGGTTGGGCTGGCGGATCTGGCGCGCAATTTTCCGAGGCCGCGGCGCGGCCGCTATGCCAGCGAGCCGGCGCGGGCGGACGAGACCGGTGTCACGTTTGTGCCGCCGCCGGTAGACGATCCAGCGCCCAAGATCGCGGCGGCCGTAGGGCTGGCGGCGGTAGCGTTGGGAGCGCTGGCGATATTAAGCCGGAATAAGAAGTCACTCCACGACTCCGTGAATTCTTAGCTGGACTAGCTGGCCGGTCGAGAGATTCCTGTAGCCGGCGGCTTCGAGCCTGCGGATCATGGCAGGGGTCACTCCGTGGATGCTCAGTTGGACCAGTTCGTCGAGCGGTACGTTCTTATAGCCGAGCGACTGCAAGTCCTTGACAAAGCCGGCACTCACTCCGTGGATTTGCAATTGCACCAAGTCGTTCATACCGGCGCGTCCGTAACCCATGCCACGTAGTTGATTCACGAATTCGGTTGTGACTCCATGAATGCGAAGCTGGACCAGATCGTCCACCGCTATGCGGGGATAGCCCATGTCGCGGAATCCCTTCATATACTCGGAAGTTACCCCGTGAATCTGTAACTGCACTAACTGATCGGCGGGCAGCGCGCCGTACCCGGCCTGCTTCAAGGCGGCCGCGAATTCCGTGGTAAGGCCGTGAATCCGCAACTGGACCAATTCGTCCGGCTGGAGTGTGTAGCCCAGACCGTGCAGTTCGCGGATGTAAGCGCCGCTGACGCCGTGGATGCGGAGCTGGACCAATTGGTCCAGCGGGAGGCGGTGGTAGCCGAGTTCGTCTAGCTCGCGAATGTAGGCGCGGGATACGTTGTGAAGGGCCAGCTCGAACAGCCGGTTCGCGTCCAGGTCGTTGTAGCCCAACGAGTGCAGGGCCGAGACGTATTCAGGGCTCGGCGAGAAGACAAATGTGCCGCCGCCCCCGCCGTGGCGGAAGGTCCCTTCGCATGCCAACGTGCCGGCGTCGCGCAGCATGTCGAATTTGGCCGGGCCGCCGGCTTCGATTTGGGCGCGCGCGAGGCCCCGGAAGGCGTCGAAATCGTAGCTGGAAGAGGAACTGTAGCTGTTATGCAATTCCCAGGCGCGGTGGATGGAGAATTGCACTCCCTGGGGGATTAGCACCAGGGTCCATTGGCCCGTGACGGGACCTGCCGAGCTCGATTGTCCCATCAGGACGTATAGCGGGACGATGGCGAGAAGCAGCAGCCAGATGTATTTGTCTTTCATGTGGGCTCCTAAGTTTGCTTTTGCGGCTAGAGGCCGGAATCTCTGAGACGGATGAGTTGTTGTACCGACCGAGCCTTGATACCAGAGTCGCTAAGATGGCGGACGAACGCGGCGTCCACGCCATGAATCCGCAGGCTGACCAAATCCGCGACGGAGAGGTTGGTAAGACCGTTGGTTTTCATGCTACGCACGAAGTCCGGGTCGACTCCGTGAATGGCCATTTCGATCAGCTGCTGCGCGGTGATATTCGGGTAACCCGCTTGCTTTACAGCCAACGCAAATTCGGGCGTGACGCCGTGGATCTTGAGCTCGATTAACTCATCGACCGTGAGGTTGCGGAAGCCGGCGGCTACGATTCCGGCGAGGAAGTCGTGGCTCTGCTCCGGCCGGACGGCGGGCGCTGCCGGCGCACTATCCTGCGGGCGCTCGGCATGCACCGGTGAATGCAGGGCGATGGCGATGCACGCCACCACTGCCGCGCCCGCCAGCGCGGGGAACCATGCGGGACTGGGCCGCTGGGATTCGCCAGTGCGGAGCAGCCGCTGAATGCGGTGGATCAAAGAGCCGCCCCGCGCGGACATCGCAAATGCCGGCTGGGACGCGCGGACCCGCTCCAGATCGACCAGGGCGCGCGCGTAGGTGGCGCGATCGCCGCAGATTCGCGCGGCGAAATCGTCGCAGCAGTTCTCGCGTTCGATGCGAATCTGCCGCGATACCCACCAGACGGCGGGGTGATAAAACAACAGCGTGTCCACGGTGGTCTGCACCAGGTTGACCAAATAATCGTGGCGGCGGATGTGTGCGAGTTCGTGTGCCAGCAAGGCTTCCACGGCGCGCCAGTCCATGCCGGTGAGCGACGCGGCGGGCATCAGAATCACGGGCCGCAGCCATCCGATCACGCAGGGAGCCTGTCCCAGACAGTGGACGCGGAGACGCACCGGGAAGGATACGGCGGCGCGGCGCATCAGCTCTCGCAGAGCGCTCTCCCATTCCGGTGGGACGGAAAGGGACGCGGCGCGGCGCAGGCGATGCAGATAGGTCCAGGCTCCGATCCAGCGTAAGGATAGCAGGGTCACGCCGGCGATCCAGAGCGCCACGATCCAGGGGAGCAAGGGCGTGAGAGAGTTCTCCAAGCTTGGGCCGGCGATGGCGGGCGCGGATGCCGCGCCGGCCTGGGGCCGGGCCGCTGGTATCCCGATTGCCAAATCCGCTGGAGTTGCCGCGAGCGCGGGCGCGTGCACCAGGGAGGCCGTGAGGGTGAGCACGGGCAGCGCCAACAGCAGCATCAAAAACAGGCAGCTTACGCCGTAGCGGATGCGGGCGGACGAGTCGCGCAGCGCCAGGTTGCAGCCAGCCAGCAGCAGGGCGGCGAGCGATCCTTGCCACAGGAAGTGCAACAAGGCCCAGCCGAGCGCCCGGCAGGCCGGTTGCGCCAACAAGTCTTGGATGTGTGTCACGGCTGCGGTTCCTTTCCTTTTTCGAAGTCGGCGAGCATTTGATGCATCTGGGTAAGCTCTTCGGCGGAAGCCTTCCGGCCGGATAGCGCTCGCATCATGAGCTGGGCGGCCGAACCACCGAAGGCGCGGTCCAGAAGGTGATCCACTAATTGCCGCTGGGTTTGCTCCTGGGCCACCCTTGCCTTATAGACGTGGGCACGGTCGGTTTCATCCCGCTCGACCAGTCCTTTAGCGGCCATAATCTGCATGAATTTCAAAACGGTGGTATAGCCCATCTCGCGCTGCCGTTGGAGGGTGGTGTGGACCTCGCGCACGGTGCTGGGACCCTGGGTCCACAAGACGCGCAGGATTTCGAGCTCGGCATCCGTGGGGCGGGGAAGATCGGTTGGGGGCATCTCGGATACAGAATACTACGAACTCGTTCGTACTGTCAACGAAAATCTTCGTAGTCGACTCCGGCGGGGGCGGGCGGCGAAACTTGCCGATCCCGTGAAAGAATCCAGCCGCCCCGGCGTATTCCCGCTTGTGAACCCATCAAGGGTGGTTCACAGGGAAGAAAAGGAGACCATCGGCAATGAAACGAACCAAACAGATTATCGCGGCGGCGGGCTCCCTGTTATTCGTTTGGGCAGCCCTCTTGCCGGCGCAGCCGAAAGGCGGCTTTTCCTTCACGAAGGTAGACACGGACTTGCTCCAGCAAGTCGAACTCGTCGACAAGAAATACGACAAAGAAGGGATGGTCTACCACGAGCAGGCGTTGGAAGCTTACATCAATCGGGTCGGTCGTGCCATGCTGCCGGCGGGAGAGGCGCCGGAGCGCGTCACGTGGCAATTCCGGGTGCTGCGCGACCCCATGCCCAACGCCTTCGCGCTTCCGAACGGCACGATCTACGTGCATTCCGGCCTGGTTGCGCTCCTCGAAAACGAGGATCAATTGGCCAGTGTCCTGGGGCACGAAATCGCGCACGTCACCGGCCGGCATGCTTACTTGCACTACCACGACTACCGCAAGAAGGTCGCCATCGCCACGGTGGTCTCCTACGTCGCCAGCTTTGCGCCGGGCGGCAACGCCTGGGGGGCCGCCATTCAAGTGGCGGGCGCCCTGGCGCCGATCGTCATGGCTGCCAGTATCAATGGATATAGCCGGGAACTCGAAAAAGAGGCTGATATCTATTCCTTTAACGCGCTAATCGAGGGGCATTACGATCCCCGCGAGATGTCCGCGGCATTCCGCCTCCTGGAAAGGAAAGACGAGGTGGGTGTCAATAAGATCTACTACAACGATCATCCCAGATTGGAGGACCGGATCGGCTATCTGACAGGCTTGGTAGCCTCGCAATCCGTGTCGCCGGTGGCGCCCGAAGTGTTAGCCGAGCGCCGAATCAGGTACCAGACCGCCGCCGAAGGTGTTAGCCGCGAGGACATCCGCCTGGCGATACTTTCCCACCGGCCGCGCACGGCCCTGACCACCGCCAAGAAACTGATGGGCTTTCATTCGACTTCGGCGGACAACCTTTATTCGCTGGCTGAAGCTTATCGCGCTCTGGGTCCGTGGACCGCGCAGCCGGCCGATTCGGAGTTGCGCGGCGACGGCGTTAAGGAGGCGCGCAGCCTGGATAGGAAATTCACGCGCGAAGAGGAAGATCGGGAACTTATGTCGCGGCCTGCGGGTAAGGCGGCGTGGAGCGAGAACCAGCGGGCCGCCGAGGAAGCCTATCGCAAAGTGTTGGCGCTCGATCCGAACCACGCTAAGTCGTACCGCGGATTGGGGGAGCTTTACGAAAAGGAGCATAAGAACGAAGAAGCGCTGGCGGCTTACCGGAAATATGTCGAGCTGCAACCGCAAGCGCTCGACCAATATCGGGTCCGGCAGCGCATGGAAGCTTTGCAAAGGTCCATTGGGCTATGACCGTTTCTTAAGAAAAACAAGGAGATTCGTATGAACAAACATCGCGTGGGACAACATCTGGCGGCGGGGATGATTCTCCTGACGCCCGCTCTATCGCTGGCGCAGGATCTGGAGCGCAGTTACCTCCATCCGAAGCTGCTGAACAACGAGGTGACGCTGCGCAAACTGGTGATTCTGCCGCCGGCCGTGCAAGTCAATAAGCATGGCGTCAAAGGCCAGGAAGGCATGGGGGAAGCAGCCGAAAAGGCGAGCGGCCTGATCTCGATCGAAGTCGAGGCCGCGCTTAGGGAAAAAGGCGTATCCGTGGAGACTCCATTTACGGATGCGGTCCTCGGCGCTAACGACGAACTCAAGACGGCCCTGGCGGACGTGCAGCGCCAATTCGACGATGTCGCGCCAAAGCTGTTTAGCAAGAAAAGGGACGTCAAGAAAGGGCGTTTTACCGTGGGAGATGGCGTAGCGGTGTTAAACACCAAAGGCGATGCCGATGCGCTGGTTATCGTGCGCGCACTCGGCGCCCAGGAAACCAACGCTAAAGCATTCATGAAGCGGGGCTTGCTCCCCATGATGCTGACCAGGGGCAAAGTGCAATACCATTCCCGGCTCGCGCTTGTGGACGCCAAGAGCGGCGACATTCTCTTCCTGGGAGATTACCAGAGCTGGGGTACGCCCGGATCCAAGCTGTTCGAGCAATCGTTCAAGAAGTTGCCCGTCAAGGCGCAATGAACGATGCCTGGAGGATCGCCGGCCCGCCTGCAACCTGCATGGCCCGCGTGGGTGCGGGCCATGTCCTGGCGCCTCCCGGCTGTGCCGCCATCGCAAGCCATGTCGCTGATTCTATTATTCCGAGCCAAGTTTCGGCCGGCGAAGCCGCCCCACCGCACCGGGGACGCGGCCGTCAGCATGGCGGGCGGCGCGAAGAATGCTATTTACAATCGATTCCGGAATCGTGCATTATTCATAGTGGGGTACGAAGCGTCACATAGTGCCGGCGGCCTCTTGTGACATCGGCCGGGGGCCGTTTGCTTGCAGACCCCGAATCGGAAAAACATGCGATCGTCTGGCATTCGCCGTTGTGGTTTGCTTCTTCTTCTCTCCTCCGCGGCCACGTTGGGCAGCGCTGCCGAGCTAGTCCTGATCCTGCGGCCGGGCGGCGCCTCCTGGCAGATCGAGGATGCAGAGAAGATCGCTATCGACAAGCGGGATCGGCTGCGCGTCGGCCCTTCTCAATCTACTGAAGTGCGCGCCGACGAATACAAGAAGTTGACTGTACTGCAGATTGCGCGGGCCGGCGTGCTCCGCAGGCACGCTGCCGGGTATTTGGCGCAAAGGGACGGAAACAACTGGCAGCCCACCGCCCCGGACGGCCTGAGCCTGAAGGCCGCCACCTCGTACGCGGCCCTTTGGGACGCGGCCCAAATCACCGTGGAGAAGGATCGCAGCGCCAAGAGCGCAACCTCCATCAGGGCCGCGGACCTGTTCGCCGTACTACACGGCTCGGACCGGGACCAGGCGGTCGCCGATTTCCTGCTGGACGATGGCAACTTTCGGGGACTTGGGGAAAGGAACGCAGACGCCGCTTTCGAGGAGCGTATGTCGCTGCTGGTGGCCGTGGGACCTTCGATCAAGGGCGCCGACGGCGCCAGGATCCGGGGAATGCTGCTCGCCGAGATGCGCACCGCCGACCAGAAGTTGAGCTCCGGTGTGGCGCGGTACAGCGACCTGGCGCACGGCCTGAAGTTCGCCGCCGTGTCGTTGAAAGCCTTCCCGAACGACGCCGAACAGGCCAAGGCCCGGGCGACGCTGTCGGATAGAAAAGCGTGGCTCGATCAGCGCATCGCTATCCTGAAAGCACTCGCCGCCGGGGAGTTGTGGGACGCCGTCGTGGATAAGTACGGCGATTTCGATAGGTGGGACAATTCCTTCCCGGCGGTCCATAAGCTTTACGAGACCGCGTATCAGGAGAGTACCGCCGTGCACGTCGCGAAGGGCAAGGGCTTTCTTGCGCAGCAACAGTACGACCCCGCTCTGAGGGAGTTTACCATCGCGAAACAGCGCAACCCAGGCGATACGGAAATCGAGAGACTGATTCAAACGGCTACCATCGAGCGGGACGGCAAGAGGGCGCCGCCGCCCGCGCTGGATCCCAACTCGACGGAGAACATCCTGATCATGCGGCACATCCGGTCCGCGGAGCAATTCATCGACGCCAGGCCCCCACGATTGAAAGACGCCGACGAGGACATCCAGCAAGCCGAACAGGTGAATAAGGATGCGCCCAGTATCCTGCTGGTGCGCGCGAAGTGGCTGCGGGCCAGCAAGCAGTTTCTGAAAGCCCTCGAAATGCTGGACCAGTATGAACACCGCGTCCGAAAAGAAGAATGGACGCCCGCGGAAGAGTTGCGCGGATTGATCGGGCCGGAGCTGCGCACAGCCAAGGAAGACGCGCGCGCCGCGGTCCTCAAGGCGGAAGGCGACGGCGATTATCCGGCGGCTTTAGACGCCGCGCAACGCGGCCTGGCGCTCGACGCGAACGATTCGGATTTCCTGCTGCGCGGCGGTCTGAACAGCGCCATCCTGCGCAAGAACTCCGAGGCCGAGCGGTTGCTCAACCAATATTTGCGGCTCTCCCAAGGGCCTGGCAGCGACGCCGGCCAGCGGGAAAAGGTCTACAACGCAGTGCGCAAAGTGCGGGAAACCGTGGCCGAACCGGATGGCGTTCCCAACTGGTTCAGCGGCTACCGATCGCCTCCCGGCGTTTTGTACTGCCCCATCAGTCTGGCCTTCAACGCGCGGGTGAGCGAGGTGCGCGGATCGCGAAAACAGACTACGTTCTACACCTGGGACGGCGACCTGTTGAAGAAGGTCTCCGTGGGTAGCGATCAGCCTGGGGAGAGGCCGTTCAGCGCTTACTTCGAATATTATTCGAGCCCGCCATCCGTGCGGCGGGTTGCCACTGAGCCGATGGCCGATACCGGGGCTGCTCCAGCCATCCCGCGGCTTACGAAAGACGGCCCCGTCGGCCCCGGAACCGGTGTTTACACCGCCATGCTCAATCTCCCCCTGGTGGATCCGCTCATGGTGGAGAAGCTGACGGGCAAGCGCACGGCCGCCGTGGTGGCCGGAAACGCCTATTTTCACCCGTTCGCATGGGATGGGATCTATCTTTTTATAGTCGAGTACGACGACCAGGGGCGCGTGGCTTCCGCCCGCCAAGTGCCCATCGCCGGATCTCCCGCGCCGGCGACCCTGCATAAATTCAATTTCCGGTGGGACGGTTTGAGGTTGCAGGAGATTAGCGAAAACGAGTCGGGGAACTATAGCCGTACCATGAACTACGTTGGCGGCCGGTTGAGTTCGGAGTCCATCTCTTACAGGAACGCCCACCCCAAGATCGATTACAGATACAAAGGAGACCACCTGGTGGACGCCGATTGCACTAGCGATCCATCCCTGGATGGGCGCAGCCGGCAGGTGATCTTCAAGCAGCCGTAGTGGAGGCATCATGCTTAGGCCGATTCCCATCTTGATGGCCATCGCTTCATTAGGGCGCATCTGCGCGCAGGAGCCGCCCCCGCTCGTAATGCCGCACGTAGGGGGCGACCGGTTCGGCGCGAAACAGGAAGCCGCTTTGGTGAAGGACCCGGTGGTAAACTACGCGAACCGGCGCGAGGCGGCGCTGGCGGCGTTCCAGGCGGGATACAAGGCGGCCGCGGTCGAGCACAAGCCGGAGCGCGCCATGCGGCTGTTGTTGATCGCGTTGCGCCGGGACTCGCAGTTCCCTCCCGCATTGTTCGATATGGCGGTGCTCTGCTCGCAGGTGACTCGCTGGCACGATGCGATCTTATTTTTGCGCGAGGCGCAAAAGCAGGCCGGCGCCGATTCCGAGATTGCCAAGCTGGCCGCGGCCGAGCTGGAACGCTTGGAGACGATCGAGCGTCTGGAGAGCACACCCGATGGGAGGAAGCGGCGGCAGTTCGATATCGAGTTTGTGCCCGCGTCGCGGAAAGACAAGAATTCGTTTACGGCGCTGAGTATCCTTAAGCAGGCCACAAGGATCGACCCTACGCGCTGGGAAGCGCCGGCGCTGGCGGGCGTCATCCATGCCGGGATTGGCGAGTTTTCCGAGAGCGCGGCTGAGTTGGAAAAGGCTGCGCGTCTCGCCGAAAAGTCCCGCGCGGCGCAGTTCAAATCCGCCGCCGAAATTGCGCGCAAGGAGTCCGCTTTCTTAGACGAGGTCGGGAACGCCGACCGCTTGTCGGAGAAGCAGTTGCACGATCAGGCCGCTCAGCTCTACGCCAAGGCATGGGAGGAGAGCCCGGGGCATTGGGACGCCGCGCGCGAAGCCGTGACGGAGTACCTGCTGGCGGACCAGACGGCGCCGGCGGTTCCCTTACTGTCCCTAATGCGCGACTCCGCCCCGCCGCTGTTTCGCGCCAAGGCGCTGGCGATGCTGAAGGAGTTGGGGGCGATTTCCGCGGATGCCAGGAGAGCGGCTGAACGCGCTCCGTCGGCCGAACAGCCCCAGCCGAAGGATCCCGCCGCGCGCATCCGCGAACTGGTGGGCCAGCTCACCAATCCCCAAATGGAGATGGCGGCCAGACCGGGGGCCCCCCTGGTTGACGACAAGACGCTGATTACACCGGTGGACGATAGCGAAATCGGAAGCGGGAGCTCGGATTTGATGGTGCTTTCCACGGAGAGCGTCTTTGCGCTCTACCAGCGAGATCTCGCCCCCGCGGCGCCGCCCACCGGGGCAGCGCCCGAACCGGTGCATTCGGAGACGCCGCCGGAACCGGCGCGTCCGGAGAAGCCGCCGGAGCCGGCGCAGGCGGTCTTCACGGCACCGGCAGCCCCTGCTTCTTCCGCCGGGTCGCGGCCCCGCCCGCTGGCCGAACGCGCGGCGGCCGAGCAGCCCGTTGCGATTCGCAGCAATCCACCCGGCGCGACGGTGCTGTTGGATGAGACTGTCAATTGCGTGGCGCCCTGCCAGCCGCCGCTCGCTGCCGGACGCCACACCCTTCTCGCCACGCTGGCGGGGTACCGGAACCTGTATAAGATTTTCATCGTCGAAAAAGGCAAGGCCTCACCTCCGATCGACCTGGCCCTGGACCCCAAGCGCGGCCTGCTAAAAGTCGAGACCGAAATTCCAGGCGCGCCAGTCTTTCTGGATGGCAAAGAAACCGGCAAGCGCACGCCTGCCAGTTTGTCTCTGAACGAGGGCACCTACGAAGTGGGCGTCGAAATCGATGCCGTACAGAGGGCGGAGAAGGTTGAGATCACGGACAACTGCATTAAACGCCTTAAGCTCTGACTCAACCTGCCGCGCCGCCACTTGCCGCCCGGAGATGTGCTGGCACATCGCCGCCTCGTACGCGCTGTTACTGGCGCTCGCCGGGACCGCGCGCGGCTATGCGGCGGAGGCGCTACACATCGAAAGGTTGCGCGGCGATGGCGCCAACAATAACGCCATCGTGGGCATCGGGGTGTCGCCGGTGGTGCGCGTCTCGGACGCCGAGGGCCGCCCCGTGGGTGGAGCCTTGGTGGTTTTCAGCCCTCCGCCGGCTGGTGCGCGCGTGGCCTTCGCCGGCTTCGAAGCCGACGCTACGGCGCTGACGGACGAGTCCGGCACCGCGGCCGCGCCTCCCATGCGCCCAGCCGGGGCCAACGGGCCGCTCGAGATCCGGGTTATGGCCACCTATGCGGGCCGTTCGGCTGCCGTGGCCGTTCGCCAGATAAACCTGGGTATTGCCGCCATGCCGGACGACGAGCGGGAATTGACTGTGGTTCGGAGGTCTGCCCCGCTGGCCCCCAGACGAAAACGGGTGCGCGACGCGACCATGTTGGTGCGCGTGGAAGACGGCCAGGGCCGCCCGGTTCCGTTGGCCGCGGTTGTGTTCGTTCTCCGCAAGGCGCCCGCCGGCCGCGAGCCGGAGGAATTGTCCCGGCAAACCGCGACCTCCGCCGCGAACGGCGACGCCGGCGCGACCCTTCCCGCGCCGCCCGGCGATGCCGGTCTGGAGTTCATGGTCCGCGCGGAGTTCAATGGCCGCCGCGCGACCCGTTTCTTCGCCGTGACCCCCTGAATCGGGGCCCCGGGCCAAAATCAGCGGGCTGTCATCGGCGGCGCAACAACTCGCGGCCGCGCGGGATGGAACTCCGCGCCGGGACCACTCGCGTCAGTATCAGCTCTTCACTGGAGTCGGACCGCTCCAAGACGATTTGCCCTACAGCCGCGGGATCCTTGGATTCGATCTGGAACGTCTGCGCGCCGCCTGAGCGCGCGCCGCGCAACCGGATATCGACCGTCTTGACCCCGTGAAAGTCCGGCAGTTCGGCCCTGTAGCGCCCCAGCGGCAGTCCATTCTCCGTCCAGAGTTCCAGCAACACGCGCTTCGGTTCCGCCACGCCGTTGAACTGCAGGGATCCCGCGACATAAATCCACACGTCCACCGGCGGGCCTTCGTTGGACTGCGCCGTGGGGGCGCCCGGATGCGCGCCGTCCGGCCGGAGGAGCGTCAAGGGCGGCGTCGCTTTCTGCTCGACGGCGTCGGCCAGGGCCTGATAGTAGGCCGTCCAAAGCCGGCGCAAAGTTTCCGCGATCTCGCGCTCCGAATCGCGGTATGCCAGCGCCAAAATGCCCGCGGCCGGCCGCCCGTTGGCGGATTGCGCGGGGACGTCCAGATTCTCGCGCAGCCCCGCCTGCAGCTTCAGCGCCTGGTTGTTTTGTTCCTGCACGCCGCGGCGGATGGCCAGCCAGTCCGAAGAACCGCGCAGGCCGCCGAGCCTCTCCTGCAAAGCCGCCAGGTTTGCGCCGAGCACCCCGATCTGGTCCTGGCAGGCCGCATCCTCCGGCAGGCTCAGGTTGGCTCGCGCGGACGATTCGCGGTCGATGTAGGCCGCCACCGATTCGGCGTAAGCGCCGCGGGCCGCCAAGAAATCAAGGTATGCGCCCAGCGATCGGCGCAACTGCTCCCGCGCCTCCGCCATGGGCAGCGGCAGGATGCGTTGCTCCAATTTCCGATCCGTCCGCTCCCATTTTCCCCAGGCGCGCACCACGTCGTCGGCGCGGGCCGCGACGCCCTCTTGCAAGAAACCGGGCGGCGGCGGCAGCCGCTGCGGCTCTTGTCCGGGCAACCCGGCGGCGCACAACGCCGCGCAGGCCAGCAGCGGGGCGGCGCGTCTATAAGGGTTGGGGAACGGACTGGTTCGCAAGCGAAACCTCCAGCACTTTAATTCCACAAGGCCGATCCGCCATGAAAGCCAGGCGAACCGCCGAAACGCGGCCTCCGGACCGCGGGCCGCGCGCGCGCGCCTGCTCGCGAATGGCGTTTATCACGCAATGGCGGTAGAGGATATTAAAAACCGCGTAAGCGCGATAACGCTCCAGGGTAATTCCGTAACGGGCCGCGATTTCGCGCCACAAAACCCACTTCTCGGGCGGGTCCATCAGGATGCGAAAGTTGGAACTTACGTCCATCGCGGCGTCCTGCATCTCCCAAGCGGGCGGACGGAAGACGTACTGGGTCACCGTCAGGTCGTCCCGATCGAGCAGCGCCAGCATCCCGTGCTGGTCGCGCAGCACTGCCGGAAGCTGGCCCGCTACGTCGTTGGCAAAGGATACCTTGATCGCGCCGAGGTCCACTTCCGGTTCCGGTAACGTGTCCCGCGCCGCTTCGGGCGGCGATTCCGGCGGTGCCGGCGCGGGAGACGGCAGCGGAGTCGAATCCGGTGAGGCGCTGGACGGGGCGGGCGCAAAGACCGCGACCGCGGTGTGGTACGGCCAAGCTGTCGCATGCCCGCCGGCAGTGGGCGCCACGGCAAACAAGACCGCGGCCACGCCGGCGTGGCATAACGCGCTCGCGGCCAGGCTCCTACGCGGAAGATGCCCGCCGGCGCGCCACTGCAGCGCACGCTCCAGCCGAAGGAGCGCTTCGTCGGCCGCTGGTTGGTCGCGATGTGACATCATACGAATCGTGGCGCATGCGCGCGCCATTTCGTCACCACCGAATCTACTGCCGTTGCAATACCTCCGTCCCGCGCGGGAAATAACTGTCGTCGGCGCGGCCCCGCTCCACGAACAATCGGCCGTCCGAGGCCAGCTTGATTTCCATATCGCCTTCTCCGGCCGGAGTTTCCGACTTCCAGTGCAGCCGCGCCGAATCCGCGGACCTCTGCACACACGTGAGCGCCAGCCGGACATGCGCCGTACCATCGCGGAGGGGCAGGCGCGCCTCATAAGTCCCGGCCAGCGCGCCCCCTTGCTCCTGGAGCACCAGGGTGATTGCTTGGGGCTCCCCGTAGCCTGTCCATGCTCCCGGCTGGCTGCGGTAAATCCAGGTCCCCGCCAGTCCGGTGGAGTTAGCCGCGGGGCCGCCTCTTGGGGATGCGTCCGCCGGCTTAGCTCGTTCGTCCGCCTTGCTCTTCGGCGGAACGCTGGGAAGCGTGGACAGCGGCGCGCCCTTGACCACGGAATCGTTCTGCATCACCAACCGTTCCATGGTGGCGTAGAGCTCCGCCCAGCGGGCGCGTTGGCGTGTTACGGACTCGCGTTCCCGGTCCCACACCTTCAAGATTTCATCGAGCTTCCGCGCCAGGACGTCGGGCTTTGGCCCGTTGCGAATGCCCTGCTGCGCCTGGTCGATCGTTTCGAGCGATCGCAAGCGCAGCGCTATGGTGTTCTGCAGCTTGACAAGAGTGGCGCGCTCGTCTTCCAGCGCGCGGCGGACCAGGAGGTATTGATCCCCTTCGGGGACCTCGCGCAGCGACGCCTCGATATTCTCTTCTTCGCCCAAAAAGCGCGATTGTTGCGCCGCCAGGTCCTTCTTGAGGGCCTCCGCCGGGATGGCGCCGGTGTCGGCCTCCTCCAGCCGGCCGCGGGTTTCCCGCAAACGCCCGGTAATGAGATCGAGGTACGCCTCTTTCTTCACCATCGCGGTGTCGCGCAAGGCAGCCGCCTTCCGGATACGGCCCCGCATCTCTTCCGGCGGCCGTTTCAGGAGGTCGCCCGCCAGGCCCGGATCGTTGTGCATCCAAGCGTCCAGGGCGTCGCGGTATTCGGCCTCGGTCACCGAAATGTCGCGCACCATTTGCAGCGACTGGCCGGCGCACAACGGGGCGAATGCCAGTACCGCCGCGCGGATCGATCGCAGCGCATTCATGTTCTTTAGTCCGGAACCCTAGCCGCCGGCCGGCTTCTTGGGCAGCGGCGTCGAGCGCTCATCCGGTTTCTTCGTATTGCAGATTTCGTCGGCGGCGGCGCGTTTCTGTTCATAGAAGGCCCTCGCTTCAGTGGCGGAGGTGTCCACCTTCGCCAGGTTCTGCCGGATGCCGACCAAACGCGCGGACACGTTCGCCCGCATATTCGTGATCTGCGTCGTCAAGCTCTCGAACTGATGCTGCGTGTCGGCCAGACGGGCCTCGCTGTCCTGGATGTCCTTAATCAGCCCGTCGATCTGGGCGTTGATCTCCTCCGTGCGCTTGGTCTGCTCCAAACCAGCCTTCTGCCGCTGCAGTTCCTGTTGGTCGGCCTTCTCGGATTCTTCCAGACTCGCCACGCGCTCTAGTTCGGCCTGCATGCTCGCCAGCGTCTTCATCTGGCTGTCGACGCGCTTCTGCTCGACTTCACCCCACACCGTCCAGTATTTCTTTTCCGCGGTAGCCCATTCCTCCATGGCGGTGATGGTACGGTTGAGCAGCGGCCCGATCCGCGGCATCTGGCAACGCCTGGTGCGCGTCAACTTCTCGATCTCCGCCATATTCTTGGCGTCAAGTTCCTCGTACTGGCTGCGCAGCAAGTCGGCGGCTTCGCGCAGCGCCGGGAAACGGTCGGTTTCGGTAGCGGGCGGCACGGATTCGACCGTGGCCGCGGCGGGTGCTGGCACGGATTCGACGGTGGCCGCGTCGGGGGGCGGGGGCGGCGGGGGTATAGGTTGGGGTGTTTGAGGCAGGTCCTGGGCCAACATGGCGCCGGACAAAATACCGGTAAACAGGATCGCAAGAACTCGGATTCTCATGTGTGCAGCCACCTTCATTTCGCGGGCGTGATTCGAAACGTGAAACTCTGGATTACCTTCGCTTCCAAGCGGAGAACGACTTCATACGTCCCAGCCGTCGGCTCGGCGGCGTACTCTACCAGTTGCCCCAATTGCACCGGTTTCCGGCCCATCGGGATACGGTCCAGCACCCATTCCAGGGTCAGCCGGCCCTTGGGCAATCGCTGCCCACTAAACACGGCCATCACTTTGATATCGCCGAGCGCCAACTCGCCCAGTTGGCGATCGTCCTCCGGAAAACTGGACCCATTTACGATCCGGTTGGTCCGCGAAAGCACTTCGATGGCGAAATCGCCGTTGAGCGCGACCGGAGGAACCACCACGGGGCTGGGGACCGGCGTCGGCGTTCTTGGCGGCGTCTCTATCGGCGTCTGTACAATCGGGGGCTTACTCGACTTTACCGATTCCGGAACCGTTGGCGGAATGTTGTGGGCAGTCACGCCCGTATTCTTGAATGGGCTCTGTTTTGGCGGGACCGAAGTCGCGGCAGTAGCCGAGTTGCCGGGTGGCACGGTATTGGCCACAGGGGTTTCGGGGCGGCTGGAATTAGTCTTCCTTGCCTGTGCCGCTTGGCTGGTCCTCCGCGCATCGGTCCGCGCGGTATCCCGAATCGTCACGGGGGACGCGCCGATTGGCGTGGAATGCGGCTTCTTCCCAGGCCAGAAGTAGATCACTGCAAGCACAGCGGCTACGGCCGAAACCGCGAGCGCCCCGTGGCGCCAATTCAAGTCGCCACTCCGCACGCCGCCCTCCCGGTCCGCCAAGCCTCCACCCGCGGCCGCGCCGGAACTTGTGGTCCGCGGCTCCTGATTGCCTTCTGAAGCGCTCACGACTGCCTCACTCACATCCGCCCGGCGAATTACGAACCGCGCAACCGTCGAATTCAGGCCGGTTCTGTCGATGTTACCACCGCCGCGGCGGCTCCGTGATAGATCTTAGCACTACTTTTATATGAAATACGCCGGCGCGCCGGGTTTTTTGATTGCGATCAACGATTATGCTTGGTTTTCACCTCAAGCGCAAACTCACTGCCGGGCGCCAGCGACAAATGCTCGGCCCGGACACTGAGGCGCGGGGACCCGGACGACCCTCGCTGCGGTGCGGCGGCTTCGGCTATGCCACCTAAAGCGTGGGACCCGGCCGCTAAGGGGCTGCCTGTTTCGTCCATGCCGCCTTCACCACGGCTATTGGCAGCGCCCACGAGCGTGGCGGTAACCGCCAGATCTTCACTCGGCGCGTGCAGCGTGTGGAACTCGAACTGAATGGTGGACTCCTTTCCCGCGGCGCCGCCCGCCTTGATTTCCCGGATGACACCCTCCAGCACGCTTCCCTGGTAGGCGGCCGGTTCCACAACGCGCGCCGAAACCATGTCCCCCTTGCGGTTGAACTTGGTGGTGAGCGGCGCCAGCAGGCGCACGCGCCAAGGCGCCACGGACGGAGGCGCTTCGGCGAAAGTCTGCGCCGCGGCCCGCGGCAGAAAGAGCGCCGCGCACAGGCAAACCCCAAACATCCATCTGCCCCGCGACCATCGCGGCTTCGGATTTGTCGCGGCGAGCTTCAATACCATTGCCACCACCTCGGCGGCGCGACCGCCGCCGCCCACAAAACTTAGCACAAAAATTCGAGCCAGTAAAGCTCCAAATGCCTTCGAATATGTGCGGGCGCGAATTTAAAAAATCGTGGAACTGCACTTCCACGCGGGCGCTTTGATCCGAATGCAGTAGAATAGGAAAACGGGCTTGGCTCCCATGTCTGACGCGCCGATCCTCCAATATTACGCGGGAAGCGACGACGCATTCGCCGAGATCTACTCCCAGTGGTGGCGCCGGCTGGTCCACTTCCTGATGACACTCGGAGCGCCGTGGCACCTCGCCGAAGAACTGGCGCAGGAGGCACTTTATCGAATTGTCCGCACGCGCGTAAAAGGCTCGCGGTACGAGCCCGCGATGGGGACGTTCGATGGTTGGATCCTGATGGTCGCGCGGAACCTCTGGATGGATCATCTGCGGCGGAAGTCACGGCGCCCGCGGGAGGAGACCGTACATCATGAGGACGCTGTAGACGGGGCCTTCCTCGCGGATGCCGCCCAGCCGGCGCGCCAGGAAGCGGATCTTCTGGCGCGCGAAACCTCGCGGCGCCTGCGCGAGCTCCTGACACAACTGCCGCCCGAACAGCGCGAGGCCCTCATCCTCCACGATTTCGAAGGCTTGTCCTATCGCGAAGCGGCGGCAATCCTCGATATTCCGCAGGGTACCGTGGTCAGCCGGCGCGAGCTGGGCCTGAGCAAACTCCGGGCATCTTGGAGCGAGGGTGAAGTCCGCGAAAGAGTGGCGTTGTGATGGAAGGCGAAGATACATTCCTGAACTCCATGCGGGACGCCTATAGGCGATCCCGGGAGTCGATCCCGGGACCCGCGCCCGCGGAACCCGCGTGCCCTAGCTTGCCGCGCATGGCGCAAGCGGCCGCCGATGGCTGGCAGCCGGATGAACTGGCGCACGTGGCGGGTTGCCCGCGCTGCCAGCAGATCATGGCCGCCGAATTTCGTATCGAATGTCCCGGCTTTGCGGTGCTGGCCCATTTTGCGGCCGGCGATTCGCCGTTCGCCGCGGCACTTGGCCGGCACCTGGAAGAGGATTGCGACGGCCGCTGCCGGCGGCGTTTGCAATCTCCCTGGCTTCAGGCGGCCGCGGCCATGCTGCGAACCGGCACCCTGGCGGAGAACGTTTTTCAGGAGTCTATGCGGCATCTGGCCATCTCCGACGTGCACCTGGCCGCGGCTCCCGCCTTTCTGCGGTTGGGCGGTGAAACGCCAATTCAAGTGCATGCCGTCGGCCCGGACGGCCTGATTGCGGTGACCCTCAAGCAGGAGGGGCCGCAACTGCTGGCGTACGTGGAATCGCCGAGCACCTCGCTCGCCGGACACACGGTGATGGTGGAACTGCTGGGCCAGACCCGCCAGTTGCGCGTTCCCGTGATTCTCCGCATGGTGGACGGCGTGGGCGCATTCGGCTCCCACAGTTTCGGCGATCTGGCGGCTCTTACCGCCGATCTGGGCCCCGATTGCGAAATTCTGGCGATCCTCGACAGATAGGCC